>ULSJ01048758.1_pt1 | contig 13882 bp, 13 predicted proteins | sample 1956291 | NCBI WGS metagenome assembly ULSJ01 (sample SAMEA4835705, study PRJEB28245) | human gut metagenome | biome: gut microbiome; material: fecal sample | place: Denmark | collected 2008 | reverse complement strand
CCATCACGGCCATTCTGGTGCTGCTGAAGCTCCTGGCGCCCTTTCTGGTATTCATCACCATGATTGCGTCGGCGGTGCCCGTGGCGGTCATCTGCAAATTCCACGGCATGAAATGGGGCCTGGGGACGTGTGCGGCGGAAATCTTTCTGGTCAACATTCTGGGCGGACCCGAAATCGGGCTGACCACCGCCTTCTATGCGGCGGCGCTGGGGCTGGCCATGGGGTACGGCTTCCGCCACGACTGGTCCTATCGGAATACCCTCCATCTGACCGCTCTGGCCTACGTGGTGGAAATGTCCTACAAGATTGCTTTTTCCATCTATATTCTGGGCCTGACGGATGCGCTGTCCTCCGTCATCGACCGGCTCATTACCTTCGTCCGCTGGATCTGGCCCTTCCTTTCGCAGGTTTTCGGCTTCGATCCGGACCCGGAAAAGGTGACGCTCACGGCGGGGGGCATGGTCATGGTGGCGCTCCTCTTCATCCTGAACGGCTACTGCTATGCCTATCTGAATCAGGAAATCGGCCGGGACATCGTGAAGCGCCTCAGGGCGGCGGGACGGTAAAACGGAAAAAGAAATATACAGGGGAATATCCCCTGTTTTTTTATGCAGGAAATCCGGCAGAGCATTCTGCTTCCAGCAGGATTTCCGCCCGGAAATCTATGGGACGGCTGCCGGCAGGAAGCAGGCATAAAAAAAGACCGCCGTAAGGGCGGTCTTTCCGGACTGTGCCGGACCGGGAACGGTCATACGGCGGCAGAGATTCCGGTCTGGTTTCCCGGTTCTATTCCGTGATTTCCGCCGTGACATGCACCGTGCCGCGGCCGGTGGCCTGTGCAAGACCGGCCGGATTTTCGAGGCGGCCGAGGGGTGTATAGCGGAAGGGCGTGGCGAAGTCTTTGTAAAAGAGAACGATGCAGTCCGTGCCGTACAGCATGAGATCGCCCGCATGGATGCGGACCGGGCGTTTCGGTGCGGCGGGGAAATCTTCGGAGAGATTGACGTATTTTTCATTGCCGTTCAGCTCTTTCATTGTCCACGAGGCGGGGAGCCGGGAGAGGAGAGTCCGGGCGGCATCGGTATCGGCAGGCACGGCGGTGAAGATCGTGCCGTTCACGGTGAGGCGGATGCGCATGGCTCAGAGAGCGCGGCCCATGTCATAGGCCTGCGCCAGGGCGGGATGATGTTCCGCCGCGCCGGGTTCGGTACACCCGCCGGCAAAGACGGTTCCCGCCAGACGCGCCTTTTCAAAGCAGTCCGCCCAGCCCCGGATGGCTTTCTGCGGACCTTCCATCGTTTCCGGCGCATTCTCGGCGGCGGAAGCAAGGAAGTAGATGTCCCGGAATCGGTATTCCGAGGAAAAGAGAGAATTCATCCGGTCGAGGAGCGTTTTCAGCTGGCCGGCGATGCTGTAGTAATAAACCGGGGAAGCAAAGACGATGACATCGGCGGCCTTTGCCTTTTCGGCGACGGTCCGGGCATCGTCTGCGATGACACAGCGGCCTGTTTTCTGACAGGTGAGACAGCCAGTGCAGAAGGCAATGTGTTTGCCCTTCAGGGAAATTTCCTCTACGGTGTGGCCTGCCTTGCGTGCACCGGCGGCAAAGGCGGCGGCAAGCCGTTCGGAATTGCTCCGCAGACGGAGGCTGGCAGAGAGAATAAGTACGTTTTTCATAGATTCCTCCTTACAGTTCAGGAACGGGCGGGAGCACTGCAGAGCGTGCCGCCGGTAATGACAGTGCCGCAGGCGAGCGGATCGTCCCGGATGAAGGCACCGACAGACGGTGCGGCGATCAGGCCCGAGCGGGGATTTTTTACACTGACAATGGGGGTGGTGACCGTGGCTTCCACCTCGGATTTTTCAAAGGCCAGGTCGGTTTCCTCCATGGCGCACCGGATGAGCTTCAGACGGCGGCAGCAGCAGAGAGGCTGTGTGCCGATGATGCGGCAGTCGATGAGCGTGAGGCCGTCGGAATACCAGCCGAGATATTCGCCGCGGAGGGTGCTGTTCCGGACGGTGACGTTTTCCGCATGCCAGAAGGCATCCTTCGTATCGAAGGTACAGCCGTCAAAGACAGCATTCTGCACGTACTGGAAGCTGTATTTCCCGATGCAGTCTGTATGGGTGAAGTGCAGATCCGTGCTGCGCATGAGCATGTACTGGCTTTCCAGGCGGCAGCGGTCCGCGGAGACATTCCGGAGGGACCAGCCGAATTCCGGGGACTGAATATCGCAGCGGGAAAGGGAAACGTCCCGGCATTCCCGGAGCGCCTTGATGCCGTGCAGGCGGGTATCCTCGATGCGGATTCCCTCGGAGTACCACAGGGCAGCGCGGCAGAGCTCGGTCATTTCGGAGCCGCGGATGGTAAGATCCCGGCCGTGCCAGAAGGGGTAGCGCAGATTGCAGAAGGTATCCTCCGCGGTGATGCCGGTACATTCCTTGAAGGCGCTTTCCCCGTCGGCGGGGCCGTCGATGCGGCAGCGGCGGACGGTAAGATTTTCTGCACCGTAAAAGGCGCGTTCTTTGTCAAAGGTCTGATTGATGATTTCCTGCATGAATGGTTCCTTTCTCCGGAAAATATCAGTTTCCGGTATCGTTTCAGCGGTCAATCCGGGAATGCTTCCTTATGGGTTCTGTTTCATACGGTACAGAAGATAGTCGAGGCAGTCGATGCGCGACTGCGCCTCGTGAAGCGCAGCAAGAAGCACATCCCGCTGGCGGGAAAGGAAGCGGAGCTGCTCCTGCGGCGGCAAAGCCGGAAAGCGGAGAATGTCCGCCTCGGTACAGCCGGCGTCCCGAAGGTTTCGGGCGAGGAGAATATCCGCCGTCATGTTTTTTTCCATAGGGTACCTTCTTTCTCCGGCCGGCTGCTGCCCTCCGGGTATTTCATGTATACAGCGTACTCCAAAACATACACTATAGCTAATACTTTGTAATCATATAATGAAATGCTTGACGGGCATTTCATGGCCTCTTTATAATGGGGAAAAGGACGGTGATGTTTATGGAACTGCGGGTACTTCGGTATTTTCTGGCGGTCGCCCGGGAGGGGTCCGTTACCGGCGCGGCAAACTATCTGCATCTCAGTCAGCCCACGCTGTCCCGGCAGATCCGGGATCTGGAGGAAGAGCTGGGGCAGAAGCTTCTCGTGCGGGGGAGCCACAGGGTCACGCTCACGGCGGAAGGAATGCTCCTCCGGAAGCGGGCGGAGGAAATCGTTGCCATGGCGGACAAGACGGACGAGGAATTCCAGGCCATGCAGGGCCGCCTGTCCGGCGATGTGTACATCGGCAGCGGCGAGACCGTGGCCATGAACCTGGTGGCAGCGGTATGCCGGGAAATCCGGGAGAGCTATCCCGGTGTGCGGTGGCATCTGTACAGCGGCAATGCAGAGGATGTGACGGAGCGGCTCGACAAGGGGCTGCTGGATTTCGGCATCCTGATCCAGCCCACGGATATCACGAAGTACAATTATCTCAGCATCCCCGCCAGGGATCGGTGGGGTGTCATTGTCCGCAGGGATCATCCCCTGGCGGCGAAGGAGGCCGTTACGGCAGAGGACCTTGCGCCTTACCCGCTGCTGCTTTCCCGGCAGGTGCTGGAAAGCCGTGCCGAGGGCAATGCGCTCATGGACTGGTTCGGTCCGCTGCGGAGCGGTCTGCAGATTGCCGGCACGTACAATCTCTGCTATAATGCGGCGGTCATGGCCCGGCAGGGCGTGGGCTGCGTGGTCTCTCTGGACGGTCTGGCGGATACATCGGCGGAGAGTCCTCTTTGTTTCCGCCCGCTCAGTCCGGCCATCGAGTCGGGACTGGATCTGGTGTGGAAGAAATACCAGGTCTTTTCCCGGGCGGCGGAGCTCTTTCTGGAACGGCTCCGGGAGCGGTTTGAAGAAAAGGCGTGACGGAAACGCTGTGCCTGCCGGAATGCGGCGGGAAAGGAAACAGGCAGAAAGGACTGCCCGGAGAGGCAGTCCTTTTCTTATAAGAATATAAGGAAATCAGCGGGACGGAAGAAATTCCGGCACAGAAAAAACCGGCGGACGGACCGCCGGCTGTTTTGTTTCGGAAATCTGTATGTGATTTTACGGGATATCTTCCTCTGCAGGAGGATTTCCGGGAAGCGGGGAAAACTTTTCCAGAATCAGGCCGAGGGCAAAGCCTGCGGCAAAGAAGGAAATCCAGCCCATGCTGTACTGAGACAGCGGAAGGGCATCCATGAAGGGCGCCAGCGCAGACGGTGCAATTTTCAGGAATTTCAGTGCATCGTACAGAGAGGGAAGAACCGTGAATCCCACAGCCAGGGCATAGACCCGGCGGGAGCCGTGGGTGACCGGATCGGTCAGAGCCAGGATAATCAGCGCCACAGCCAGCGGGTACAGGAAGAGCAGCACCGGGATGGCGCCCTTGATGATGGAGGACAGGCCGAAGAGGGCAATGCCGAAGGAAAGGAGAGCAAAGCCGGTGGACCAGGTCTTATGTCCGATGGAAGGCATGAGCTGGTGGAAGAAAGCGGCGCAGGAAGCAATCAGGCCGATGCTGGTGGTCAGGCAGGCCAGAATGACGATGGCTCCCAGAATGGAGCCGCCGAAGGCACCGAAGTAGAAGCGGGAAGAGCCGACCAGAACGGGAGCGCCGTTTTCCACATGGCCCAGAACGGATACGGAGGTCGCGCCCAGATAGACGAGAGCGGCGTAGATGATGAACAGGAAGAACGTGGAAATGAGGCCGCACTTGAGGGCAGTCCGCACCTTTTCCTCCGGATCGGTGACGCCGTACAGATCGATGGCTTCCAGAACGATGACGCCGAAAACAAGACCGGCGAGAACATCCATGGTATTGTACCCTTCCAGAAGCGCATTGGCAAAGGCCTTTACCGGTGTATCATAAGCTGCTCCCGGTTCGGTGTAAGCGCCCATGGGGGAAAGAACCGATGCGCTGATCAGGATGAAAAGGAAAAGAAGGAGCGCCGGCGTGATGACCTTCCCGATGCGGGGCACCAGCTTGGACGGGGAAATCGCCAGCCACCAGGACAGAAGGAAGAAAACAGCCGCAAAGGCGTAGAGCGCGAAATCCTTATCGCCTTCCGCAAGAAGCGGAGCGACTGCGATTTCAAAGGAAGTCGTCGCCGTACGGGGAATGGCAAAGAACGGTCCGATGGTCAGGTACAGGGCGCAGCTGAAAAGGAGGCCGTAAAGGGGAGACACCCGGCTGGCCAGGTCCATCAGGCTTTTGCCGGAGCGGCATACCGCCAGAACGGAAGCGAGGGGAAGCCCTACGCCGGTAATGACGAAGCCGATGACGGCATACAGCGTATTGTACCCTGCATTCTGCCCGAGAAAGGCGGGGAAAATCAGATTGCCCGCTCCGAAGAACAGAGCAAAGAGAAGAAGACCGATGGCAATATATTCATGAGAGCCTTTTTTCATAAACGGATGATTCCTTTCGTGATGATAAAAAACACAGACATTAGTTGATATTTTATCATAATAAAGCAGGGATTGCATCACTTTATGTCATAAAATACAAAATATTCTATATTTTTCCTGCCGAAAAAAGATTCCCGGGGTATCCTTTCCGGAGAAACAGGCCGGAGAAAACGGGACATGGTCAAAAACAGGTCAGTTTTCTGTCTGCTCTATGTACGGATTTTTCGGATTCTGCTAAAATAGGGAAAGATATTGCCGAAAAGGATTCGGAAAGGATATTATAAAAGGTACAGGAAATGCTGGATGCAGAAAAATTGCAGGAACTGCGGGATGCGGCGGAAAAGGCAATCCGGGAGCAGGAAAGCGAACGGGTGATATCCTTTATCTGGAACAGCAGGAAATACTGGATCAAAAGGAAGCGGGGAAACGGGCGCAATCAGCTGGTCAAATATTCTGTGGAAAAGGAATTTTATTATGAAATTGCCCGCAGAACCATTGCCAAGAACGCCTGCCCGGATCTGGTTCCGGATATGCCTGTCCTGACGCCGGACTATATGGTGATTGAAGACGGCGGGATGACCGTCAAAAGCTGGCTCGATCAGGATATTCCCGAGGAAGAAAAACGGGAAATCCTCCGCCGGGCAGGAACGGCGCTCTGCCGCCTGCACCGGGCGGGAATCGTCCACGGACGGCCTGCCCTGCGGGACATTACATGCCGGGACGGCAGGATTTCCTTCCTGGACTGGGAAAACCGGCTCTACAGCCGGAACCCGGAGGAACAGAAAGCCATCGATTTTCTGCTTTTCCTGCAGGCCATCTATCGGGAAAACTATCCCGAGGAAAAGGAACGGATTGAAGCTGCAGAAAGCGGATATGTGGATGCCGGCGGTCGTGAAGTGCGGGAGAATGCCGGAGCATATCTGGAAAAACACGGAATCATAGAGAAACTGGTTCACGGCGTTTCCGTTTTTCACTGGAAAGATGTGGAGCCGGTGCGGAAGCTTTATGATCATTTACTATAAAGACGGACGGCCGCCTTTCTGAGAGAATCATTTCGGGAGATTGCCTGCCGCAGAGGGAACGGAAGGACCGGGGAATCCTTTTTCCTTTTGAATCGGCGGGAAAGAAGAATTGAAGGGGATTATATGTTATTCTGGGCGCAGGAAAAGGAAAACCTTTCCAACTGGTGGGGCAGCATCTCCCAGAGAGAGCTTCTGACCTACCTGGGAGGGACAGTCCTGCTTCTTTTTATTATTTTTATTTACTACTATATATTGGGGATTACCGGGCTGTCTGACTGGTACCGCTTCCAGCGGAATATGGGAGAGTGCTTCGTGCTGCTCCTTCTGACGCAGATCGTGACGCGGAAAAATCTGCTGCATCCTTTCTGGTGCATCGGATATATTCCTTTTTTCCTGTGGATTTTTATCTTTCCCTATGCGCTGATTCATGCAGCGAACGGTCTCGATTCGGCGTCCTTCAATGATCTGTCGCCGTACTTCCTCACCTCCGTGGCGCAGCTGCTGCTGATCTTTTTCATCATGAACGTCATCTGCCGGGTTTATGTGGGGCGCAAGCTGGCAGCTCTCATCTGCCTGGCCGTCGTTCTGTTCTTTTCGTTTTCCGCATTTATTTTTCTGGCGCACTACGAGTCCCTGGGCATCATCATGACCCCGCGGGAAATGTTTTTCGCCATGACCAATACGGGGACGTGGTTTACAAGAGTCGTCATGCGCCATGTGGAAACCTGGCAGATCGGGCTGTTCCCCCTGTTCAGCATCGCCTATGCGGCGGCTTACGGGAAATGGATTTACCGCAGCGCTTATCATCTGGATGATAAATGGGTCCGGAAGGACAGGAAATCCTATTCCTCCATCCACCGGCTCCTTCAGTTTATTGTCTTTTTCCTCTGCGCATGGCTTCTGATCCGCTGGGCCTCGGAATGCTTCCCTCTCCACGATTATGAGCTGGCCAGACAATATAAAGAGTACTTTGATTTCATACGGAACACCGCACTGTAAATACAGCTTCATCGGACTGTCCGGGCTTTCCCGGGCAGTTTTTTGATGCTCTTTCCGGGGATACGGAAAAGACAGGAGCAGATCTCCTTCCCGGGCCTTGGCGGCAGGCACTGTTTCGCCGGGCTTTTCCTTCCTTTGTCGGAAATTTTATTTTCTTCATTTCTTCGAAAAAGTTGCATTTTTTAGAATTGATTCTATAATTTACTTTGAAATGATAAAATATTATTCATGATAAGCACTGGCTTGGATGAAAGGATTTTTCATGGAAGACAAAGAAAAAGAAAAGAATAAGGAAAAAGAGAAAGAAAAGGGCAAAGAGGAAAAGGAGCCGCTGTCCACCCGGGAAAAAATCAAGCTGATCCTGGATATCGGACAGCTGATGATGGAGAACGGCGCGGACAGCAAGCAGATCGTCCGGGATATGCTGCGCTGCGCCGCCTATCTGGGCATCTACTGGGAACAGATACAGATCCATATCACCTACTTCACCATCATGATTTCCGTGGACGAGGAAGAAAAGACCATCACCATGTTCCGGAAATGCTACCGCCACGGAGTAAATATGAATACCATTCTGCAGGTATCCCGCCTGTCCTGGCGGGCGCTCCAGAACAATGAGCCTTACGGCATGCTTCGGGAGCATCTGCAGGAAATCCGGCAGAATGCGGAAAAACGGCTGTACTCACCGGCTATGACCTTCTGCGCCATCGGCCTGGCATCGGCGGCCTTCTGCCTTCTTTTCGGCGGCGCCTGGTATGAAGCCATTTATACCTTTTTCGCAGCCGTCATCGGTGCCGTCATGCGCTCCCTGTGCGAGAAAAACAAAATCAACGGCTACCTGGGCATTGCCGCCTCGGCGTTTGCGTCCACCTTTACGGCCTATTTCTCCATGTACCTGCCGGGGAATGCTTCGCCCTGGCTGCCGGTCGTAGCCTGTGCGCTTACCCTGATTCCGGGGATACCCCTGATCAATTCCGTGGATGACTTCCTGAATAACTATATTTCCTCCGGAATGACAAGGGTCACCCACACCATTCTGATCATGTTTGCCATGACCTTCGGCATCGCTGCCTCGGTGAGCATTACGCAGGTGCCGAGCTTTATCCGGGTGAATATCCTGCCGGAAAGCCTCTTCATCTCCCAGGCCGTTGCGGCGGCCCTTGCTGCGGCGGGCTTCGCCGTCATGTTCAATATCCCGCGGCGGTTCATCGCGGCAGCCTGCATGGGAGCCATCATTACGGTGGACGTGCGGAATATCCTCATGGTGGACTTCGGCATGGGCATTGCCTTTGCGTCCTTCCTGGGCGCAGCCACCCTGTCCGTCCTCCTGTTCTCCCTGGCCTACAAATTCCATGAACCGGTTTTCGTGGTCATTATTCCCTCCGTCATTGCCCTCCTCCCCGGGGTACTCCTGTACCGCTTCCTCTTCGGCATTATCGTCATTTCCAGTCAGACTGCGGAAACCTTCCTGATGACCGTCCGCGACGGCGTTACCGCCATGCTGGTTCTCCTGGGACTGGCCATCGGGGCCGCCCTTCCGGAGGTACTGGGGCACCGCTACATCGAGCGTTCCAAGGAAAAACGCCTCCGCAGGCTTCTCGTCCGCAAGGACAGCGCCGTAGCCCGCTACAAGGATGCCGCCGATCTGGATCAGGCATCCAACCGTACATAAGAAACACTTTCCGGAGCTCCGTCATGCAGCTCCGGTTCTTTCTGCCCGATTTTTCCGAGGGAATCTCTCTTTTGGGAGATTGTTCGGATTTATTTTTTCCTTGTGGAAATATACAATAAGGAATATAATAAAAACGAATGAGGAAAAAATGATGCGACGTTTTAGGCACACTTTATTTTTGGCGGAGCAGCAGAAAAGAGGGTTAATATGACATCCGGCAAGGAAGACTATTTGAAAGCGATTTACCGCATCAGCGAGTTCCATGAACTGGTAACGAATAAGAAACTGGCAGAAATGCTCAGGGTTTCACCGCCTTCCGTTTCCGAAATGGTGACGAAACTGGAAAAAGAAGGATATGTGGACTATACGGCCTACAAGGGCAGCAAAATTACCCGGAAAGGCAGAAAGGAAGCAGGACGGCTTCTTCGCTACCATGCCCTGTGGGAGGTTTTCCTGGCAGAACATCTCCATTTCTCCTGGAGCGAAGCCCATATGCTGGCAAAGGGACTGGAGCATCAGACCACCGATGAACTTTCCGACCGGCTGGAAGCCTACCTGGACTATCCGAAACACTGCCCCCACGGCGACCCCATACCCACCAAGGACGGCAGCCACAAGGGTGTCACCCACCGCAGCCTGTCCTCTCTGGAAATCGGCGAAAAAACACATATCCGCCGCGTGATGGAAGACCATAAGCTGATGGACTATATCCAGGACAAGCAGATCGAAATCGATATGGAAGTCACCATCAAGGACAAGGAACCCTACGAAGGCCCGATCCTCCTGGATACCCCGAAGGGCGACATCTCCGTGAGCTACAAGGCCGCTCAGCAGATTTTCGTGGATGATAAATAAGGAAAAAGAAATAAAAGAGACAAAGCAAAGAGCTGCAGGATTGTTACCGTCCTGCAGCTCTTTTTATTGTTCAGTGACGTTTCCGTCAGTCTCCGTATTTCCTGCCCGGCGGGATTTCATGGGGCTTTTTATGATAAAATAAAGAATAAATATATTTTCGGCGGGAGGCACTATGCACATTCAATATTATGATATCGGACTGAACCTTTTTACCCGGTCTTTTCCGGACCCGGAGAAGATCATTGCAGACGCGGAAGCAGCGGGAATCCGGTGTATCCTGACCGGCTCGGAGGCCCGGGACAATGAGCAGGTGAATGCATTCACAAAGACCCATGACCTGTACGGCACAGCAGGCATTCATCCGCACTGCACGGACACCGCGAAGGAAGAAGATATCGCCCGCATCCGGGAAATTATCCGGTCCAATCCGCGGATTGTGGCTGTAGGGGAAACCGGCCTGGACTACGATCACATGTATGCGAAAAAGGAAAACCAGCTCCGGTTCTTCAAAAAGCTCATCGATCTGGCGGAAGAGCTGAAAAAGCCGATGTTCCTTCATGAAAGAGACGCTGCGGAAGACTTCATCCGCTGCTTTGAAGGCCATGACGAGCTGTGCCGCCGGTCCGTGGTGCACTGCTACACCGGCGACCGGGCGACACTGGAAAAGCTGCTCGATATGGGATTCTACATCGGCATCACCGGATGGATCTGCGACGAAAGAAGAGGGGATGACCTGCGGGATGCAGTGAAAATCCTTCCCCTCGACCGGGTCATGGTGGAAACCGATGCGCCCTACCTCACACCGCGGGGATTCCGTCTGCCCCGGACCAATGTGCCGCAGAATATCGTATATGTAGCGGAAACCCTTGCCCGGTACATGGGCGTTTCTCAGGAAGAACTGGAAAAAGCGGCCCGGGAAAATACGGAAAAGCTCTTTCGGATTTCCGGACAGGAGGAAAAATGAACGATAAAATCATTCCCGTGAAAGCGGGAGAAATCCATACTCTGACCATCCGGGATCTGGGCATCCACGGAGAAGGCATCGGCAGCGCCGACGGATTCACCGTATTCGTCCCCGGCGCGCTTCCCGGAGAAACCGTGAAGGCACGGATTCTGCAGGTCAAGAAATCCTACGCTTCTGCGCAGCTTCTGGAAGTGGAAGAAGCCTCTGCCGACCGGGTGACGCCGGAATGCCCGGTTTACAAAAGCTGCGGAGGCTGTCAGATTTCCCATATGAACTATGAAGCCCAGGCCGCGTGGAAAGAAAACCGCGTGCGGGAAGTCGTTTCCCGTCTGGGCGGATTCAGCGGGGATCTCGTTCTCCCCGTGAAAAAAGCAGCCCATCCCTTCGGCTACCGGAACAAAATGGCCGTTCCCGCGGCGCAGGCGTCGGGCGGTGCGAAAATCGGCTACTACCGCCAGGGAACCCATCAGGTCGTGCCCATCAGCGGCTGTCTCATTCAGGAAGAGGAAAACAACCGTCTCCTCCGCTTCGCCGCAGGTTTTCTCACCCGGCACAATATTTACGGCTATAACGAAAAGAGCAGAAAAGGCACGGTCCGCCATATCATGGGCCGCGTCGGCGATCACGGCGAAGTGATGGCCGTCATCGTCACCGCCTCGAAGAACCTTCCGCAGGAAGAGCTCTGGGTGAAGGAAATCCGGGAACTCCTCCCCGAGGTCGTTTCCGTTTATCACAACGTACAGGACCGCCCGGGCAATGTCATCCTGGGAAAGACCATGCGTCTCCTCTGGGGCAAACCGGCCCTCACCGCCACCCTTTGCGGACTGACCTTCGAGGAAAGCCCGTACTCCTTCTTCCAGATCAATCAGGAGCAGGCGGAAGTCCTTTATAATACGGCCCTGGAATATGCAGAGCTGCACGGCGGGGAAACCGTCATCGATGCATACTGCGGCACCGGCACCATTTCCCTCTGTCTGGCGAAAAAAGCGAAAAAGGTTATCGGCATAGAAATCGTCGCGCCTGCCATCGAGGATGCGAAGAAAAATGCAGAACGGAACGGCCTGGACAATGTGGAATTCCACGCCGCCGATGCAGGCAAGCTGATGCCGAAGCTGTACGAGGAAGGCCTCCGTCCGGATGTGATCGTCATGGACCCGGTCCGCGCCGGATGCAGCGAGGAAGTCCTGCAGGCTGCGGCGGGCATGGCTCCCGGAAAAATCGTCTATGTTTCCTGCAACCCCGCCACCTTCGCCCGCGACGCGAAAATCCTCTCCGCTTTGGGCTATCGCCTCATCAAGGTGCAGCCGGTGGACATGTTCCCCCAGACTACGCACATTGAAACGGTATCCCTGCTGGTAAAGGAGTAAGGGAATACCATTTCCTGCGGGAAAATGCAGTTGTTGCAAAATTTGCAACAACTGCTGCTGACGAAAAAATCTATCAGGTGGAATACTATAATCTGGATATGATTATTTCAGTCGGTTATCGTGTGAAGTCCAAACGGGGCACACAGTTTCGTATTTGGGCAACCGGAATCCTGAAGAATATATGCGGAAAGGGTTTGCTTTGTATGATGAGCGTTTGAAAAATTTAGTAGGCGGCAGATACTTCAAGAAACTGTTGGAACGAATCCGGTCTATCGCCTCATTAAGGTGCGCCGGTGGATATGTTTCCCAGGCTACTCACATTGAAACGGTATCCCTGCTGGTAAAGGAATAAGGGAACAGAACCGGTCGGAAATTCGACTGGTTAACATTTATTGAGCTTTCAGGGGAGACTGACAGAATGTCATTATATGGAAAAAATCTCGGGAAAACGATTTCTCTGTACCTGATGGACGGTACCGCGTCAGGAAGATGGCAGGTGACATTGGTTAACTGGAGCGGAATTGTTTATGGGATTCCGCACAGCGAACTGAAAAAATGCATCGGGATGGCGGAATTGAATACGCCGGGCGTATATTTTCTTTTCGGAAGAGACGACAGGACGGGAAAGCCTTTTGTCTATGTGGGAGAAGCGGATGATACATACAAGCGTCTGCTCCAGGAGCACTCCTTTGAAAAAGAGGGGATTACTGGACAGAGGCGATTGTCCTGGTTACGCCGGACGGTACACTGGAAAAAGGACGCATTAAATATCTGGAAAATCGATTCTATCAAATCGCAGTAGAGGCAAAGCAGTACATTGTAAAAAACAAAAATACGCCCAAACAGTCACCTCTTCCTCAGAGCGTCCGGGATGCGATGGAAGAATTCCTTTTAACGGCAAGACTTATTCTTTCTGCTTTGAGGTATAGAGTATTTGAACCGTTGGTATGGGAAAAGCAGCCTGCATCGAAGGCTCAGGCGTACAATCCGCTTCCCGCGGAAGAACAGGAAGAGAATCTTTTGTATTTTGATAAAGGGAAAGGAAAGGCTGTCGGACGGATTACTTCTGAAGGATTTTGGGTGCTGAAGGGAAGCTATATTAATTCGGTTACTGCCAGTCATCTGAGTGCAGGTGTCAAAGCAAAGCGGGCAGAATATGCTTCCCGTATTGACCGGAAAGGAATCTTGCAGGAAGATGTCTGTTTCGGAAGTCCGTCCTTTGCAGCTGCTTTTGTTTGCGGATACAGTGTCAGCGGACTGCAGGCCTGGAAAAATAAGGATGGGATTTCCTTAAAGGAAATCAATGCAGAAACGGATAGCTCCCCCAAGACGGGTACGGATGTAAATCAGGAAAAGGGAAATACAGCTTCCGTGGTAGAAGTGTCCTCACCGGAGCCGGAAATCCTTCATCTGGCATCCCGTACGATTTCCGTATGGGGATATCGCAAGGGGGACGGGTTTGTCATCTGCAAAGGCTCGGGCTTCCGCACCGAAGCGAGAGTTTCCTGCGCCGGTTGGATTTTGAAACTTCGTGAGAATTTGCTGAAAGAGAAAAAGGTGCAGAACGGTGTA
>ULSJ01064358.1_pt1 | contig 13899 bp, 8 predicted proteins | sample 1956291 | NCBI WGS metagenome assembly ULSJ01 (sample SAMEA4835705, study PRJEB28245) | human gut metagenome | biome: gut microbiome; material: fecal sample | place: Denmark | collected 2008 | reverse complement strand
TTAGCCGATGGAATAGCGGCGCTGCAAGGAGGATGTGGAGGCCGTCTGTCCGCCGGAAACGATGAACGAAGCGGCTTCTTCAAACAGAGGATCGCGGTCGTTCAGGCTACCCAATCCTGCATTTCCGTTTTCTGCACTTTCAGGTACATATTCCGGCAATTCGTAGGCTTCGTCGAAACCGATCTGATCGTGAATATAGTTCGTGATGTCCTGTACTTCCGGGGTATCGACGAAGGCACACTGAACGCGAACGATGTCGTTGTTTGCCGAAATCAGCATATCGCCACGGCCAATGAGCCGTTCTGCTCCCGGTCGGTCGAGAATCGTACGGCTGTCCACCATCTGAGTAACGCGGAAGGCAATACGTGCCGGGAAGTTGGCCTTGATGATACCTGTGATGACATTTGTTGACGGACGTTGAGTGGCCAGAATCATGTGGATGCCGACGGCACGTGCCTTTTGGGCGATACGTGCGATTGGCGTTTCAACATCTTTTCCGGCGCTCATGATCAGGTCGGCAAACTCGTCGACAACCACAACGATGTAGGGCAGATAGCGGTGTCCTTTTTCCGGGTTCAGACGATGGGAAACAAATTTAGTGTTGTATTCCTTGATATTGCGCACCTCGGCATCGCGTAGCAACTGATAGCGGTTTTCCATTTCCATTACCAGTGAATTGAGAGTTGCCACTACTTTGCTCATGTCGGTGATGATGCTGTCCTCTTCGTTCGGCAGTTTCGCAATGTAGTGATGTTCCAGTTTGGAGTACAGACTGAATTCAACCATTTTCGGGTCAATCATCACGAACTTCAGTTCTGCCGGATGCTTCTTATACAGCAGGGAGGTGATGATGGCGTTCAGACCGACAGACTTACCTTGTCCGGTGGCACCGGCAACCAGAATGTGTGGCATCTTGGTCAGGTCGGCTATGTAGATGTCCTTGGAAATGGTGCAGCCCAAAGCAATCGGAAGCTCATATTTACATTCCTGAAATTTCTTGGAAGATATGACAGAGTGCATTGACACCGTTTGCGGCTCCTTGTTAGGAACTTCAATACCGATAGTGCCTCGACCGGGTATCGGCGCAATGATTCGGATGCCCAAAGCCGCAAGGCTCATGGCTATATCGTCTTCCAGACTCTTGATTTTGGCTATACGGGTACCTTCGGTCGGAATGATTTCGTAGAGCGTAACGGTCGGGCCGACGGTCACTCCGATGCTCTTGATGGAGATACCGTAGTCGTTCAATGTTTTTGTGATACGGTCCTTGTTTTCGTTCTGCTCTTCAATGTCGACATTGTTTTCATTGAGCTTGATTTCCTTCAGCAAGCTAATCGGTGGAAACTTGTAGCGCGAAAGCTCGGCTGTCGGGTCAAACGGTTTCTCTTCGATTTCATCGGCTTTCTCAATTTTGTTGACCGTTACGGTCATTTCAATTCCGTCGGATGCCGGGGTATTGGCTTCCGGCTGTTTGTCGGTAGTTTTTGACGGTTCCGGTTCATTGAAATGAATCGACGGAGTTGTATCATGTTTGGTTTCTGCCGCATATTGTCGCTCTTTACCTTCGTTGAAGGAAACGACTATATCCGGGGTCTTTTCAGGTTCTTCCTCGGGAACGATGACTGCCGGAGTCTCTTTCTTTTGTTCCTGTGCATGTTCTTTTTCTGCCGCTTCCTTTTCTTCGGCTTCACGGCTGGCTTTCTGATGTTCCTTTTGTCGGACAATGAAGCCTTTCACAGCCTGGCAGATCTTCTTGAGCGTGTTGAAGCAAAGGGCTGCCAGAATGACAAGTAGCAGCAAGTTGACGAACAGCGTGCCGTAAAATCCCATCAAACTATAGAGAAACTGGTTGGCATACACTCCGTGATGGCCTCCGTAAGCGAAAAACTCACCCTTTCCGATTGTGAAAAATCCGAGCAGGCTGGAGGTAGTTATCGTTGCTGTTAGGCAGGTTAGTGTCGAATTCAGTATGCTGAGTTTCGTCACGTTTATCAGCCGTAAAGCATAAATGAAAAGCAACACGATGATAAAGAAGAAGCCGAGTCCGAAACCGCGGTTGATGAAGAAATCGGCGGCAGCGGCTCCGAGCGGTCCGCAACTGTTCTTGATGGTTGCGTTTTGCGCATTTTCAAGAATGTTATGTTCCGTTACGAAGTTTTGGTCGCTCGCTCCTTGTGAAAAATAGGAAAAACTTGCGATCAGCAGAAAAAAAGCCACAGCAGCCAGGATAAAGGCAAAGATATAGCGGTAGCGACGTTTGAACACAAACTGTCGCTTGGGCTTTTCCTTTGTCTTCTCTGTTTTGCGTTTTCTTTTTTCGTTTGCCTTGGTCGGCTCGTTTTCATTTCCCGTCGTTGTTTCAGATTTTGCAGAGTTGTCCGCATACGTCGGGATATAGTCATTTTTGAGTTCGTCTACGTTTAATGCCACTGTGATAAAAATTAAAATGTTAATGCAAACTTACATAAAATCTTTTGATTTCAGTTGAAATCTTTTGGTATTTCCCTATCTGTTTTTACTGCTTTGTTCATCATTATTCCTTGCTCCAGAAAGTGTGGGTGAAAAGGATAATGACGGTAAACACTTCCAGACGTCCGACAAGCATAAGGAATGAAAGTACCCATTTCCCTGCTTCGGAAATGCCGGCGTAGGAACTGGCTGTGAATCCGTGCCCCAATCCGTTGTTGCACAGACATGACAGAACGGCGAAGAAAGAGTCGAATAGCGACATCTGGGGGTCAGTTCCCAGCAGGAACATGGTGCCGATGAAAATAAAGATGATGAAAAAGAGCAGGAAAGTCACTACTTTCGAAATGACGTCGTTCGACACTACTTTTTCATTCACCCTTATAGGGACAATCGTATTCGGGTGTAACGTCTTATACACTTCGCTTCTGAGGTTCTTGAAAATAAGAACCACGCGGTCGATTTTCACGCTACCTGTCGTAGAACCGGCACAGGCTCCGGTAAAGATGACAAAGCAGATGGAAAGCAGTGCAATGCCATGCCATATAGTCAGGTCGGAAACGGAGAATCCGGTGGACGTGATTGCCGAAACCGTCTGAAACAGAATGATGGATATCCGTTTCAGATTGATTGGGTTTGAGGTCGAGAAATAGCAGGTAGCTAAAATCAAAGCGAATACAACGATGGTGATGGTGAAATACCAGCGGAAGGTATCATTTTTGTACAGCGCTTTGAAATTGCCGTGAGTTGCCTTGAAAATCAGGGCAAAGTTGACACCCGACAGAAACATGAAAAAGGTGATGACGTTGTTGACATATACAGAGTCATAGGCTGCAATGCTGGCATTTTTGGTGGAGAATCCTCCGGTTGAAATGGTCGCAAATGAATGGCAAACAGCGTCAAACAGATTCATGGGGCCGACCCAGAGCAGAACGATGAGGATGGCATTCAGCGCCAGATAAATCAACCACAGACTTTTTGCCGTATGACTGATGCGCGGGCGTAATTTGTCGTGGGTAATGCCGGTCACTTCCGCGTTAAACAATTGAATACCGCTCTGTTTGTTCAGCATGGGGAGTACGGCAAGCGTGAAAAGAATGATTCCCATACCTCCGATAAAGTGGGTGATGGCACGCCACATCAGTATGCCGTGGGAGGCATCCTCGACGGAAGTTATGGCTGAAACACCGGTTGTGGTCAATCCGGACATCGTTTCAAAAAAAGCGTCGGAAACCGACATCTGTGTGCCCCCGAAAATGAACGGGAGCATTCCGAACAGCGAAAACACAACCCATGTCAGAGATGTGATGAGGAAACCCTCTCGTTTGCCCATGTCGTTGTTTTGAGTGCGGACAAAGAGTGTGATTGCCAATCCCGATGCGGCCGTAATGGCGATTGAATAGATGAAACTTTTTGCTTCTTCGAATTCGTCGTAGATGTAGCAAACCGCCAGAGGGGCAAGCATGAACGCCGCTTCGATAAGGAGTAACAGTCCCAACAGTCGGATGATTGTTCGGATATTGATATGTTGTCTGTTTGAAAACATTTTTGTAGGTCTGAAAATCAGTTGAAAATCTTTTCGATTTTGTGTATTGCCCCGCTCAGGCAGAATACCAGTACATGGTCGCCCGGCTGTATGAGCGTATTACCGTTAACCAGCATGCCTTTGCCGTCGCGGATAAGTCCGCCGATGGTCATATCGTGGGAAAGTTTCAAGTCCTTTACCGGCGCTTTTGTAATTTTTGCCCCTTCTTTCACGACAAGTTCCGCCACTTCCGCATCGGTAAGGGCAAGGCATTTTGCATTGGATTCGTCGAAATCCAGCAGAATCTGGAATATTTTGCTGGAAGCCAACAGTTTTTTGTTGATGACGGTTCCGATGTTCAGGTTCTCTGCCTGGGCGATGAACTGAATGTTTTCCACTTCAGCAATCGTCTTTTTAACCCCAAATTCTTTTGCTGTCAGGCAGGAAAGTATGTTCGTTTCAGAACTGTCGGTCAGGGCGATGAATGCATCGTAGTCGCTGATGCCTTCTTCTTTCAGCAAGTCAATGTCGCGGGCGTCGCCGTTGACAATCTGACAATTATCGGGCACTTGTTTGATAAGTTTCAGACATTTGTCGCGGTCCATTTCGATGATTTTAATGCGGTAGGAATCGTCAAGCATGTTGGCCAATTGGGTACCGATACGACTGCCGCCCATGATGAGAATGCGGCGGATGTTATGTTGTCTCTTTCCGCAAATGTTCATCACATTTTCCACATGTTGGCGCTGAGTCGTGAAATAGGCGATGTCGCCGACTTCCAGGTGGTCGTCACCGCGAGGGATGATTGTTTCGTGCTTGCGGCGGATAGCCGATATGTGGAACGAGTGTCCGCTGGAGGCCAGCTCTTTCAGCTGCATGCCGATGAGCTGGGCATTTTCCCGCAGTTTGACACCGATCAGTGTCAGTTCGCCGTTATAAAGTTCAAACCAGTTGCGTGCCCAGGAATGGCGTAGGGCGGAAATGATTTCGAGAGAGGCGAAATTCTCCGGATAAATCAGTTCGTCGACGCCAATATTTTTGAAAAAGGGTTTGTATTCCGGTTTCAGAAATTCGTAGTTGTCAATTCGGGCTACCGTTTTTCTTGCACCCAAATGTTTTGCCATGCTGCACGACACGATATTGCGTGTCTCAAACGGAGTAACGGCAATATACAGGTCGGTATGGTTTACTCCTGCTTCCTTCAACTTCTTGAATGCAGTAGGGCTGCCGGTTTGAGTCATTAGGTTGTAGTTGGAATCCACTACTTGCAGACGCAGTTCATCCGGGTCTGTGAGAATAATGTCAAGACCTTCGTTTGAAAGAAGTTTCGCCAAGTGTGTACCAACTTCGCCGGCTCCTGCAATAACAATTTTCATATATACTTATTTTCCTAATTCTAAAATATCTTTAATGATGCTGTCCTTGTCAATGCCACACTGTTCATACAGTTGGCTGACTGTTCCTTGTTTGACAAACGAGTCAGGCAGTCCCAGCCGGAGAACTTCCACCTTTTTATGGTGATCGTTCATCCATTCGGTCACGGCTGTTCCCAGTCCGCCGCAGATGGTGCCGTCTTCCAAAGTAATGACCTTCTGGAAGTTTTCGGCCACTTCTTCCAACAGTTCGTTGTCGAGCGGTTTCAGGAATATCATGTCGTAATGTGCCGCGTCAACGCCTTTTTCAGCCGCTTCGGCAATGGCCTGCCGGGCAATGTTTCCTATCGGACCGATGGTCAATACGGCAACTTTCGTGCCGTCTTTCAATTTGCGCCCTTTGCCGACGGGTATTTCCTTCATTTCATTTCTCCAGTCGGTCAGAAGTCCTTTTCCACGCGGATAGCGGATGGCAAACGGTCCGAAGTCTCGGACTTGCGAAGTATACATCAGATTGCGCAGATAATGTTCGTCGAATGGCGATGCCACAATCATGTTCGGAATGCTCCGCAAATAGCTGAGGTCAAAGGCTCCATGGTGTGTCGCTCCGTCTTCTCCCACAAGTCCGGCACGGTCGATGCAGAAAGTGACAGGCAGTTTCTGCAACGCCACATCGTGGATAATGTGGTCATAGCCGCGTTGCAGGAATGTGGAGTAGATGCAGCAGAAAGGTTTGATGCCTTCCTTGGCCAGTCCGCCGGCGAATGTGACGGCGTGGCCTTCGGCAATGCCTACGTCAAATGTCCGTTTCGGAAAAGCTTCCTGCATGTAGGTCATGGAACAGCCGGTTGACATGGCTGCCGTAATACCTACAATTTTCGGATTTTTTTCGGCGAGTTCTACCAGCGTTTTGCCGAATACGTCCTGGTATTTCATGCGCGCATCACTCTTTTCCCTGATGACCTCGCCCGTTTCCTTGTTGAATTTTCCGGGCGCATGCCAGAGGGTCGGATTCTTTTCGGCCGGTTCGTAGCCTTTGCCTTTTGTGGTGCGGAGGTGAAGCAAACGCGGGCCGTCCATGTCCTTGATGTCGTTGAACACACGGACAAGTCGTTCGATGTCGTGTCCGTCATAAGGACCGAAGTAGCGTATGTTCAGTCCTTCGAATATATTCTGTTGCCGCGAAATGAGCGACTTCAGACTATTGTTGAACCGCAGAATGATGCCGCGGTGCTTGTCGTCGATGAGATGCAGTTTCCGCAATGTCTTGTAGACCTTGAAGCGAATGCGGTTGTAGCTTTTCGATGTGGTGATTTTGACGAGTGACTTGTTGAGGGAACCGACATTATGGTCGATTGACATGTCATTGTCGTTCAAAATGATAAGCAAATTGTTTTTGCTTGATGCTACATTGTTGAGTCCTTCGAAAGCGAGTCCTCCGCCAATGGAAGCATCGCCGATTACGGCAATGACGTTGCGGCGTTTCTCATCCTTGTTCAGGCTCGATGCTATGGCCATTCCAAGAGCTGCCGAGATGGAGTTGGAGGCGTGGCCGGCAGCAAAGGTGTCGTATTCGCTTTCTCCAGGAAACGGAAAACCGCTGAGGCCGTTCAGCTTTCTGAGCGTGTCGAATCTGTCACGGCGTCCGGTCAGCACCTTGTGACTGTATGCCTGATGTCCGACGTCCCATACAATGCGGTCGTAGGGCGTGTTGAACACATAATGAAGCGCAACAGTCAGTTCGACGCTTCCCATGTTCGATGCGAAGTGTCCCGGGTTTACCGACAGATGGTCAATCAAAAATTTCCGCAGTTCTGCACAGACCGCCGGAAGCTGTTCCTCAGGAACTTTCCGTAAATCGGCAGGACTGTCGATTTTTGACAGCAGCGGATAATTATTATTTGTTATATCGTTGTGTTCCACGTTAGCTGTTTAATCGTTTAATTTCTAATTCTTGTCATTGTATTTACCGCTCTTGTATTTTTTGTATAAGGGCACAAAAATTACAATTCCGGAGGCTATGATGGCGAATATGACCATAAAGTCTATCTTTCTGCTCATGAGCAGAATAACACATAGAGCGACCCATAGCAAAACCAAACAGACGAATCTAAAAATTAAATATTTGCTCATTGTCCTTGTTCTGTATTTAGCTTACAAATATACTAATGTTTTCCGGACTGGCGAAAAATAAAATTCGGATATATTAAACTAAATTGTGTTTTATCGTTTCTCCCTGTCAGCCGCTTGCTTTATGGATGTAAGTAAAATGGCTATAAAGTTAACAAAATGTAATTTAATGAAGTGATTCCGTGAATTATGAAAAAGAGTTGCTATATTTGTAGGGCATGGAAGACGTTACGGATGGTAATTTCGGAAATACGTTTTCTATGAGATTCCGCACATATTTTTCTTTGTGAGACAATTTTTACGGAAAGTTGTTTTCTATCATATATAAAAAATTGGATGCGAATATTTTAAAGTTCGAAAATTTTTAGATTATGTCAAAAGTAACTAAGGAAATGGCCTTGGACTACCATAAGGGTAATCGTCCGGGCAAGATTGAAACAATTCCGACTAAGCCCTATTCCTCTCAGCATGATTTGTCGTTGGCATATTCGCCGGGCGTGGCTTTTCCGTGTCTGGAGATTGAGCAGAACAGTCATGATGCCTACGAATATACGAACAAGGGCAACTTGGTTGCCGTAATTTCCAATGGAACGGCTGTTTTGGGACTGGGTGATATTGGCGCACAGGCTGGAAAGCCGGTGATGGAAGGGAAGGCTTTGCTGTTTAAAATTTTTGCAGGCCTCGACTGTTTTGATATTGAAGTGAATGAAAAAGACCCGGCCAAATTTGTTGAGATTGTGAAGGCAATTTCACCGACATTCGGCGGTATAAATCTGGAGGATATCAAAGCTCCCGAATGCTTCGAAATCGAGCAGCGGTTGAAAGCGGAGTGCGACATTCCTGTCATGCACGACGACCAGCACGGTACGGCTATTATTTCGGCTGCCGGATTGCTGAACGCTCTTGAAATTCAGGGCAAGAAAATTGAAAATGTGAGACTGGTGGTGAATGGTGCCGGAGCGGCTGCCATCTCCTGTACAAAACTCTATATCAGTCTGGGTGTACGTCCGGAAAATATCGTGATGTGTGATAGCCGGGGTGTCATTCGAAAAGACCGTAAGAATCTGACGGCACAGAAAGCGCAGTTTGCCACTGACCGTGACATTACGACCCTTGCCGAAGCCATGGTTGGAGCGGATGTGTTCCTCGGCCTGTCTGTAAAAGATGTGGTAACTCCGGAAATGGTACAGTCGATGGCCGAAAAACCGATTGTGTTTGCACTGGCAAACCCTGACCCTGAAATCGAATATTCGAAGGCTGTCGCTTCTCGTCCGGATATTATTTTTGCAACCGGACGTTCTGACTATCCGAACCAAATCAATAATGTACTGGGATTCCCTTATATTTTCCGTGGCGCATTGGACTGTAGCGCAACTGCCATCAATGAGGAAATGAAACTGGCAGCCGTACATGCCATTGCCGGACTGGCTAAATTGCCGGTTCCGTCGGTAGTGAATGCCGCCTACGATATGTCGGGCATTACGTTCGGTCCGCAATACATATTGCCGAAACCTCTTGACCCGCGCTTGTTGACCACTGTTGCTCCTGCCGTTGCAAAAGCGGCGATAGAGTCGGGTGTGGCCCGTCGTCCGATTACCGACTGGGAACAGTATAAGGTGAAACTTGTCAGCATAATGGGCTATGACAGCAAGCTGATGCGCCGATTTACGGAAGAAGCCAAACGCAATCCGCGCCGTGTGGTGTTCGGTGAAGGCAATACCGACAATATGTTGCTGGCTGCTGTGGAAGCTTGTCATGAAGGCGTATGCCAACCGATTCTGTTGGGCAACGAGGAAATGATAGAAAAGCGTGCGGCTCGTCTGGGTGTAAAGCTCGACGGCATACAGATTGTCAACCTTCGTCACGACCGTGAGGCAGAACGCCGTGAGCGTTATGCCGCCATGCTGTCGGAAAAACACGGCCGCGACGGCTTTACCCGCCGTGAGGCATTGGAAAAGATGTATGACCGTAACTATTTCGGCATGATGATGGTTGAAGCTTGCGATGCTGATGCTTTTATTGCCGGAATCTATTCCAGTAGTACGGCTGTGACTTCGATTGCCAAGGAAGTGATCGGTATCCGCCCGAGTTTCAATCATTTTGCCACGATGCATATCATGAACACCAAGAAAGGTGTCTACTATCTGGCTGATACGATGATTAATGAAGAGGAAGATACGGATACGCTGGTCGACATTGCCCGTTTGGCCCGTACGGCTGTTGAATATTTTGCCAACGATCCTGTGATGGCGATGGTTTCCTACAGCAATTTCGGCTCAAACAAGGCTTCTTCGCCTAAAGCTGTTCACGATGCCGTGGCTGTGCTTCACGAAAGATACCCTGAATTGTGTGTCGACGGTGAAATGCAGATCAATTACGCGCTCAACAAGGAAATCCGCGACAAGAACTATCCGTTCAACAAGTTGCGCGGAAAGGATGTGAATACGCTGATTTTCCCGAATTTGAATGCTTCGTCGGCCGCCTATCGCATGATGCTTGAAATGGGGTTGGCTGAGGCTATCGGCCCGATTCAAATCGGATTGAACAAGCCGGTTCACTTTATTTCAGTGGAAGCTTCTGTCCGTGATATTGTCAATGTGGCAACAATTGCCACGATGGATGCCGCCGTTTGTGAAAAGGCAGGCAATGCTCTGTTGGATAAATAGTTGAATAATATAAACTTTGGAAAATAGCCGTGCAATTCGTTGTGCGGCTATTTCTTTTTCTGCGCTGGAAGCGGGTTTCCGATACGGGATATGCTTGAAACACCGGCAAGGATGGCTACGATTGCACCAATCAGCAGGCAGAGTCGGGCACCGTCGGTGTGTGTCATGAGGGTGAAGACGATGGCTACGGAAGTCGTGCCGACGGTTTGTCCGATAAGTCGTGCCATGCCCAGCATTCCGCTTGCACCACCGCTTCGGCGGGCAGGTGCCGAGGATATCAGCGTGTAGTTGTTGGGCGTCTGGAACAGGCCGAAGCCGATTCCGCACAACACGACGCGCCAGCCTATTTCAAAACTTCCGGCATTTTCTGGCATGAAATAGAGAAACAGGAGTCCGCTGGAAAAAAGCAGCATTCCGATTGCTCCCAAAAATCCGGGGTGTACTTTCTCTACCAGTCGGCCAGCAACCGGAGCCGTCAAAAGTGTGGCCAGGGGCCAAGGGGTAATCAGCAGGCCTATTTGGGCAGGTGTGAATTCCATTACATCCTGCAGGTAAAACGGTAGAGATACCATGGTCAGCATCTGGGCCATAAACGAGCCGATGGAAGTGGTGACCGACAAGGTGAACAACGGTATCCTAAGCAGATCGACCGGCAGGAGAGGGGTCTCGGCTTTCAGCTGATTGCGGAGATAAAAGAAGCCGATGACGAGGCTTGCTGCAAACATGAGTGTGATGAGTTCCATACTCTCCTTGTGGGCAAATCCCTCTACGGCATATATGAACAGCCCGAAAGTAAGGGCGTTACCGGCACAGCTCCAAAAGTCGATTTTCCGCTTGTTGCGGATGTTGGTCGGCAGGTATTTGATGCCCAATATCAGGGCAAGGATTCCGACAGGCAGGTTGATGACAAAAATCCAGTGCCAGGAAAGGGTAGAAAGAATGAGTCCGGCAATGGTCGGTCCGGCAACGGAACTGATGGCCACCGCCATGGCGTTGTAGCTCATTCCCCGGCCCAGAATGCGGGGCGGATAAATTTGGCGAATCAGAGCCGTGTTGACACTCATGACACATGCGGCTCCTATACCTTGCAGAATACGCGATGCAATCAGCATGGAGAAATTGAAGGAAAGAGCGCATAGTCCGGATGCGACAGTGAAAATGCAGGTTCCCGACAGAAAAATTTTTCGATAGCCGTATTTGTCGCCCAATGCGGAAAAAATGAGCAGAAACATCATGATGACCATCTGATAGGCATTTACAATCCAGATAGATGTGTCGGGGTCTATTCCAAATTCTTTAGTAAGTGTCGGAAGGGCTACATTCATGATCGTACCGTCGAGCACTGACATTACGATACAAAGAATGACACTGATAACGGGAATGTATTGTCGGGGTATCAATTTTATCATGAGACAAGTCGAAATTTTTGGCAAAATTATTCAAAATATTTTTGAAGGATAATGGCTTATAACATATATAAAGTAAATTTCTTGTTTTTTGAACACATTTGCCCGTATTGTGACGGGCCTAATTTTGATGTTGGAAGGATATGCGTTACTTTTGTGAATATTTAAATTAAATGAGAGAATGATGAAGAATAGAATTTTTGGAGTATTGGCTTTGCTGGTCTTTATGTTTGCATTTCAGTCGTGTGAAAAGGACGTTTCCGTGCAGTCCATTTACCAATGTCAGGTAGGTTCGTTTGGCGGATTGGCCGAGGATGGCAGGTTGGAATCCGTTTCGGTGGATTTCTCCATTGCGTTGACGAACTTTATTGAGACCTATACGGAAAATCCCGGCCCGTTTATCGTTGACGGGAAAACCCAAAACGAGAATGATGGAATTGCCAAACAATTTTACGACACGGAAGTGAGCAAGATTGATACAAATCTTGATAAACTGGAATCGGAATTGGCCGCAGTTGCCTCCAATCATCAGTGGTCCGGGACGTTTTATTTTGAGTACCGTCTGGTGAAGGCCGTAGTGGAGAGCAGTACCGAAGACCCTGTGTTGGCGGTGAAGGAATACAAAATTAAATTATAATAGTAGAACAGAATGAAAAAAGAACTTATCGTTATGGCAAGTGCAGCGTTCAGTCTTGCAGCCGGAGCGGCTGTTCCACAGTTGCATTATCCGGAAACCCGCAAGGACAATGTGGTGGACGACTATTTCGGTGTGAAAGTGCCTGACCCTTACCGTTGGCTGGAAAATGATACGTCGAAGGAAACAGCGGCGTGGGTTGAGGCACAGCGGAAAGTGACAAATGACTATTTGAACAGCCTTCCTTACCGTGATGTCATCCGCAAGGCGATAACAGGTCTGATGGATTACGAAAAATTCGGTGCGCCTGTGAAGAAACATGGCAAGTATTATTATTTCCGGAACAGTGGTTTGCAGAATCAGAGCGTACTCTATTGTGCGGAATCGCTTGCCGATGCCGGTCATGTGCTGCTTGACCCGAACCGGCTTTCTACTGACGGTACGGTAGCTTTGCAGAGCATTTCGTTCTCGGAGGACGGAAAATACTTGGCATACACCATTTCCCGTAGCGGTTCTGACTGGGTGGAAATCTATGTGATGGAAACGGCAACGGGAAAACTGCTTGACGACCATATCGTCTGGGCGAAATTTACCGGAGCTGAATGGTATAAGGACGGTTTCTTCTACAGCGCCTATGATGCACCGGTGGGAGGAAAGGAATATTCGAGCAAGAATGAATATCACAAGGTTTATTATCACAAGTTGGGTACCCCTCAAAAAGATGACAAACTTGTGTTCAAAAGCGAAAAATATCCGTTGCGCTTTTATAATGTTGGAACGGTGGAGCGCGAAAACGTCTTGCTGATGTTGGAAGGCGGTGCAGGAAACGGCAACGGGTTGTATGTCAAGGACCTTTCTGATGCCGACTCAAAATTTGTCTGTGCAAGCGATTCTCAAGATTATGCCAATTCTCCGGTCGATGTGATTGGCGGCAAACTTTTCATTCTGACAAACTACAAGGCACCGAACAACCGTCTGGTTGTGGTGGATGTGAAGAATCCGCAGATTGAAAACTGGAAGGATGTGCTTCCCGAAACATCGAATGTGCTTTCATCGGTGTCTATTATCGGCGGTAAAATAGTGGCCGTATACGACAAGGATGCCTCTAATCATGCCTATGTCTATACATTGGACGGAAAACTGCTGCACGAGGTAAAACTGCCGACTGTCGGAACGGTTGCGTTCAGCGGTGATTCCAAGAGCAGTGAGGCGTTCTACACTTTCACTTCGTTTACCTATCCGGCGACGGTCTATAAATATGATGTGGACACTGACAAGTCGGAAGTTTATCGCAAGCCGAATGTGCCGTTCAATCCCGAAAATTATGTGACGGAACAGGTGTTCTTCGAAAGCAAAGACGGAACAAAAGTACCGATGACCCTTACCTATAAAAAAGGATTGAAAAAGGACGGAAAGAATCCGGTGTATGTATACGGTTACGGCGGTTTCAACATCACGCTCTATCCCGGTTATCGTCCGAACATGATGTTCCTGCTTGACAACGGTTTCATTTACGCACAGACCAATTTGCGCGGCGGCAATGAATACGGTGAAGAGTGGCATCTTGCCGGTACACAGATGAACAAGCAGAACGTGTTCGACGATTTCATATCGGCTACAGAATATCTGATAAAGGAAAATTACACGAACAAGAATCTGGTGGTGGCTGAAGGCGGTTCCAATGGCGGCCTGCTTATTG
>ULSJ01064039.1_pt1 | contig 14019 bp, 14 predicted proteins | sample 1956291 | NCBI WGS metagenome assembly ULSJ01 (sample SAMEA4835705, study PRJEB28245) | human gut metagenome | biome: gut microbiome; material: fecal sample | place: Denmark | collected 2008 | reverse complement strand
CCCGCCGTTTTCTCCTTTTTTCATGGCGATGGTTCCGCCGGTAGTAATCACAATAATATGTTTTTTCATAAATGTCTGTCCTTTCCGGGAAAAAGCCCTTTCCGGCAAAATAAAACCGGCTGTCTGCCGGTTTGTCCGGGAAGCCGCGGCTTTTTTGATTTTCTGTAAGCTTTCCCTTTAAAATTCATCCTGATGATCCAGGAGCCAGCCGCCCACAGTGCATGCCGGGCAGATACAGTACTTCACGCCTTTTTTCTCTGCCTCCCGGGCAGCAGCCGCCAGCTCCGCTGCTTTTTCTTTCCCGAAATATTCCGCAGCAGCTTCCGACTCAAAGAAAGGAATAACCTGCTCCAGAGTATTCACATCTGCGGCCAGTTCTTTCCGGAAAGCTTCCGCCGCAGCCTTCTCCTTCTCTGTTCCCATGGCCTCCAGAAATGCTTTCCCCGCTTCCTTCAGCTCTCCGCAGCAGCTTTCCGCTGCAATCAGGCTTTCGATTTTTTCCTTCAGCTCTTCTCTTGTCATTTTATAGCTCCTTTCCGCTCCAGCATCATATGCGAAACAGCTTCCGCACAGACCGTGCCGTCTTCCTTGATGACTTTCGCTTCCATCACCGACAAAGATCCCTTCCTTTTTATCTCCGCAGCAGTAATCATGACGGATTCACCGATCTGTACAGGCGCCCGGAAACGGGACTCCATCTTGCCGGTATAGGCAGGAATCCCCTCCCGGAGAAAAATCGCATTCCCCATAACTTCGTCCATCAGCGTCAGAATCAGACCGCCGTGCATCCGGTCATTATAGCTTTGATGCTCCTTTCCGGGAGTAAAGAAAGAAATGCAGCCGCTTCCGCTGTCAAAAAAATGCAGATGCAGCCCTGCGGGATTGTCCCTGCCGCAGGCAAAGCACATACTGTAGCCCGGAGGAGCCATTTCTGTCAGACAATGTCCGAGCTTCTTTTCCTCCCGGGCAAGAAGTCTTTTTTCCCCTTCTCTGAGAAACGGGTAGGAATCCTTCATCTGTACCGGCTCCTTTCTGTGAAAATATTCTGCGTCCCTATTATAGCATGGCCGCGCAGAAAGAGAGACCCGTGCGGAAGCCTCCGTCCGCTATTTTAAGAACAGCATCTTTTTTCTCCGTCCGGGTTATGATAAAATTTTACTAAATTAAATTCAATTCTATTCCCTGCCGGGACAGTTATTTCAGAGGAGGTTTTCCCATGCTTTCACAGATTTCCGTATTCACTGCCAATACAAAAGGCGCACTTCATAAAATCACTTCTCTCCTGGCCGAGAATGAAATCAGCATTTATACCATGCTGGCCACAGACAGCGCGGAATTCGGAATCATCCGCCTGATTGCGGACAAGCCGGAAAAAGCGGATGAAATCCTGAAAGCGGCCGATTACCAGTGCCGTCTGGACCCCATCATTGCCGTGGATATGCGTTCCGATAAACCGGGTGCCCTGAACCGGATTCTCACTGATCTGACCGATGCCAATGTAATGGTCCGCTATCTTTACATTTCCTTCGACCGCGTCACCGGCTCCCCGATTGCCATCTTTAATACCAATGAATCGGAAACAGAAGCTTTCCTGAAGGGAAAAGGCTATCATCTGCTGGACCGCTTCTGAACCGACAGAATCCCATCCCCGGAAATCCCAAAATAAAAGGCCCCTGCGGATAAAACCGTAGGGGTCTTTTTATTTGGGTCCTTTTCAGAAGTACCGGTCATCTCCTATTTGGCCGCCTCATTGATGCAGCGCAGCGCATTCAGGCTGCGGGGATAACCGATATACGGCAGGCACAGGGAAACCACATCGATCAGGAATTCCCTGCTGTTTCCGATGCGCATATTGGCCGCCGCATGGCTGATCAGCTGCGGCTCGCACCCTCCCTGCGCAGCGAGGAAGCAGAATGTAATGAGCTCCCTCTGCCGATAGTCCAGTCCCTTTCTGGTATAGTAATCCCCGAAACAGTTTCCGGCCAGCCAGCGGTTGATATGCCGGCTTTCTTCCGGCCCGCTGTTCTGAAATCCCCGCATCTGTTCGCCGAAAATATCCACCTGCGCCTGATTGCCCGCTTCGATCCGGGTATCCGCACTGACCGTTCCTCCTTCCGGAAGCGGAAGCTGCACGCCCCGTTCCTTCAGTACATCATTCAGTATGTGTACAAAGGGAAGGACCCGGCCCATGCCCAGATAAGCTGTCCCCTGATACACCGTTTCCTTCAGTTCCTCCGGGGTCACGCCGCTTTTCAGGGCTCCCGCTGCTGCCGTCCGGAAAGCCTCCTCCCCCTGGCATCCCATCAGAGAGGCCAAAACAGCCAGGGAACGGGTTCTGTCATCCAGTTTGCTTTCCCGGATGACTTCATCAAAGGCAAAATTGGAAAACAGCACGGAAAATTCCGGATCTTCCTTTTCCAGTCCGAACGGATCTTTTTCAAAATGATTTTCTCTGTACTGCTTTGCTTCTTCTGTCAGCTTCATTGGTATCCCTCCTGATTTCCCATTCTGTACCGCTCCTCTGATATCCGATGCAGCCAGCGCAGAGCCGTACAGCCCCGCTGCCAGCACCGCGGACAGGAGCACCATCCATCCTTTTCTGTTTCTCATAATACCACCTTCCGAAATCCGGTTCCTCTCCCGCTTTCCTCCGGGAGCTGAAATGAAAAACACCTCTCATCAAATTTCCGAAAATCAACGTCCGGGTCCGATTCCCAGGCTGTCCGCCCACCGGAGAACCTCTTCCCGGTCGGGCGTACTTTCAAACCGGCGGCCCTCCGTCCAGCGTGCATCCGGTGCCAAAGCCCGGAGATCCCCTATGCTGTTCCCGATTCCGCTGCCGCCGGACGTACAGAACGGCACGATAACCGCATTCCCGAAATCATAGCTTTCCAGGAAAGTATAAACGACCTTCGGCGCCTTGCCCCACCAGATCGGATACCCGAGAAAAACGACATCATATTCGTCCAGCTTTTCCTCTCTTCCCGCAATGGCAGGACGGGCGGAAGGATCCCGCTGCTCCGCATTGGCCCGGCAGCTTTCATTGTGATAGTCCAGATCTGCCGCACTGTACGGCACCGCCGGCGTGATTTCATACAGATCGGTGCCGAGAGATTCCTGAATGCTGTACGCTGCCTGTTCCGTATGGCCTGTGGCAGAAAAATAGGCCACCAGCATTCTCGGACGGTCCGGTGCGGAAAAAGAGCTTCCTGCAGCCGCCGGCTGCGCCGGGTCCGGAGAAATCCCCTTTCCGCAGGCGGCCAGTACCACGCCGAAAAGCAAGGCCGCCAGCACAGCAATAATCCGTTTCATTTTCGAATCCCTCCATTTCGTTCCGCATCCGCTGCCTCTGCGAACCGGCACAGCTTCCGGAACCGCCGGCAGAGTCAAACCTTTGAAAATTCGCAAAACAGGGGCCTTTTTCCAATAAAAAATACAGGCATCCCTGCGGATACCTGTATTGTAGGATGAACCTCAATATATGTCCAATGCCTATTTATTTTCTATGGAAATGCTTTTCAGGCATTCTTTTACATGGTCATGAAATGCTGCCTCTGCCGGGCTCGGTACCTGCCCCTTTTTCCAGACCAGCACCGTTCCCGTTTCCATTTTGGGACGCAGCGGAAGAAGGCGCAGTCCGTCAAAGGACACTCCCAGTTCCAGATAAACGGCCGCGCCGACGCCGCAGCGCACCATATTGGCTGCATTCAGTCCCAGATTGAACGTGGCTGCAGGATGTACGGACTCCCAGCTTTCTCCGAACCAGCTTGCCAGCTCCTTCTGTACAATTTCTCTGCCGCTGATGATCAGGGGAATATGTTCCAGATCCCGGGGCGTCACTGCACGCAGCTTTGCCAGAGGAGAATCCTCCCGCACCAGCACACCCCACTGATCCTTTTCCTTCAGCCGAAAAAAGCCGTATTGCTCCACATCCACCGGTTCCGTAAACAGCCCCAGATCCAGCAGTCCCGTATCCAGCCGTTCCTTCACAGCGTCCGCGCTGCCGCTGAAAATATGAAAAACCACCTTCGGATAGCGTTCCTGGAACAGCCGGATGGCCTGAGACAGAAAGCTCATTCCCCGGCTTTCTCCGGCCCCGATGGAGATTTCCCCGATCAGTTCCCTGCCGCTGTCCGAAACCTCACGGGCCGTCTTGTCTGCCAGATCCACCAGCTCCTGTGCCCGCCGGCGGAGCAGCCGCCCTTCATTTGTCAGTGCAATGCGGTGGCGTCCGCGCTGAAAAAGCTTCACCCCCAATTCCTCCTCCAGCTGCATCAGCTGCCGGGAAAGAGTCGGCTGTGTCAGCCGGAGAAATGCTGCGGCTTTCGTAATGTTTTCCTCTCTGGCCACCGCCAGGAAATATCGCAAAACCCTGAGTTCCATAAGCTGCCTCCTTTTTCTTCATCCTAGCATTTCCCTGCCCGCCGCACAATCCGGAAATTCTGTTTCCGCCGAAATCCCGTGCCGCCCCGCGTCCTGTATAAAATCCTGCAGCAGAAAAGGGACAGATTTCTCTGTCCCTTTTCCGGATCGTGTTACAACCTGTACGGCTGCTGTATGGGTCACTGCTCCTCCGCCCGGCCATGCCGCCACAGAAGCCGGACAGCACGAACCCTTCAGGTCCCGCAGGGAGGAAGCAGGAACGCCCTGTAATAAAAGGAATATCCTTTCCCCGAAACAGACGGGGAAACTCTGTCTTACGACTTCTTCGCTCCGCCCAGGTAAGCCGCCATGACATCGGAATTTCCCGCCACCTCGGAGGCCGGTCCTTCCATGACGATCTTCCCCGTTTCCATAACATATGCATAATCAGCAATCTGAAGCGCCTTTCTGGCATTCTGCTCTACCAGGAGAACTGTAGTTCCCATTTTGTTGATATCCCTGATAACCTCGAAAATCTGCTGTACCACCAGCGGAGCCAGCCCCATGGACGGTTCATCCAGAAGCATCAGCTCCGGCTTGGCCATCATGGCACGGCCGATTGCCAGCATCTGCTGCTCCCCGCCGGAAAGCGTACCGCCGAACTGGTTCTGTCTTTCAAACAGACGGGGAAAACGTTCAAAGACCTTCGAAAGATCTTCCCGGATGCCTTCCTTATCCTTTCTCTGATAGGCGCCCAGCTCCAGATTTTCCCGGACAGTCATATTCTGCAGAATCTGACGTCCTTCCGGAACCAGTACCACGCCCGTGCTGACAATGGAATAAGGCTTCTTCCCGACCAGAGATTCTCCCTTGAAGAGGATTTCTCCGGCGGTCGGCTTCATGACGCCCATGATCGTTTTCATCGTCGTGGACTTTCCTGCCCCGTTGGCTCCGATCAGAGTTACGATTTTTCCTTCTTCTACGGAAAGGTTAATGCCCTTCAGCGCTTTGATATTTCCGTAAGCGGCTTCTACATTTTTCAGCTCAAGCAGCATCAGTCTTCCTCCTTTCCGAGATAGGCTTCAATAACTTCAGGATTGTTCTGTACCTCTTCCGGTACGCCTGCAGCCAGCTTCTTCCCGAAGTTGACAACCATGACATGATCGCAAAGGCTCATGACCAGCTTCATATCGTGTTCGATCAGGATGATGGTGCATCCGAATTTCTCCCGGATGCCGCGGATCAGCTCCGTCAGCGCTGCGGTTTCACTGTCGTTCATCCCTGCTGCCGGTTCATCCAGCAGGATCAGTTTGGGATTCGTAGCCAGTGCCCGGGCAATTTCCAGCTTTCTCTGCTTGCCGTAGGGAAGCTCTGTAGCCAGACGGCCTGCATCCTTTTCCAGTCCGACAAAGGCGAGAAGCTCCATGGCATCCTTCCGGGCCTCTTCCTCTTCCTTCCTCTGTGCAGGGGTACGGAACACGCTGGCCAGCAGCCCGGATTTCAGCCGGTCATGATGACCGACCAGGATATTTTCCAGAACGGTCATCCCCGTGAAGAGGCGGATATTCTGGAATGTACGGGCAATGCCCATATTGATGATCTGATGAGGTTTTTTATCCCGGATAGACGTTCCCTCGAGAAGGATATCCCCTTCCGTCACCTGGTATACCCCGGTGATCAGATTGAAGATGGTCGTCTTGCCGGCGCCGTTCGGTCCGATGACACCGAAGATTTCTCCTTTTTCCACGGAGAAGGACATATTGGAAACAGCGGTCAGTCCGCCGAACTGTTTCACTACATTTTTCATTTCAAGAAGCATGATGATTCTCCCTTCCTTATGCCTTGGCTTTTCTGCCGAGTTTGGCGGAAATCCACTTCACGGCATCATAGGAAAGAATGCCGTCCGGCCGGAATGCCATGAGAGCAACCAGCATGACACCGTAAATCATATCTCTGTATTCGGAAAGAGAACGGAGAGATTCCGGCACAATCGTCAGCACAGCAGCGCCGAGTACGGAACCCCAGAGAACATTGGAGCCGCCGAATACGGTATACAGCAGGATATCCACAACCTTATGCCAGGAGAAATCCGTCGGGCTGATAAAGAATGTGGCATGTGCATAAAGAGCGCCTGCGATGCCCGCAAAGAAAGCGGAAAACAGGAAAGACATCATCTTGTAATTTACCACATTGATGCCCGTAAGAGAGGCTGCATATTCATCAGCCTTGACCGCAGCCATGGCACGGCCGATCTTGGAATGTTCCAGCCGGTACCAGAAAGCAACGATCAGTGCAACAAGAATCAGAAGAACCAGACACATAAGCAGCTGACCGCCGGTCTGGCTGTCGATTTCCAGTGCATCCAGAAGACCCATTTCGGAAGCATAATCGGAAAGGACGCTGGCCATGGACGGAATGCCGGAATAGCCCAGTGCACCGTGGGTGATGTCCAGGTTCAGCGCAATGACGCGGACCACTTCCCCGAACCCCAGTGTAGCAATCGCCAGGTACAGCCCGCGCAGGCGAATCGTCGGAAGACCGATAATCAAAGCAATCAGGACTGCCATGAGGCCGCCGCAGAGGATGCCCACCGGCATCGGGAAACCATGCTCTGCAGTCAGGATGGCGGAAGTATAAGCGCCGAAGCTCATCAGCCCTGCATTGCCCAGAGAAAGAATCCCCGTGCAGAGCGTCATATAAATTGTCAGTGCCAGAATAATATTAATGCAAACAAAGGTCAAAACCTGCAGGAAATAACCGTTCAGTAATTCTTCCATTACGGTCTGCCTCCTTTCCCTGCTTTGGAAAACAGTCCTTCCGGACGAATGAACAGGATCAGGATAATGATGCCGAACGCTACGGCGTCTCTGTAGGAGGAAGTCCCGTAAGCAACGGAGAAAACTTCTGCAATGCCGAGAATGAACCCGCCGGCCATCGCGCCTTCTACATTGCCGAGACCGCCCATGATAAGGACAGCCAGTCCCTTCAGGCCCATTGCGGTACCCATGGTCGGTTCAATGGCATTGAAGGAAAGTCCGATCAGGACGCCTGCTGCGGCGCCCAGCGCGGAAGCCAGCATAACCGTAAATGTAATGATTCTTCCTGTATTGATGCCCAGAAGTCCTGCAGTCTCATTGCTTTCGGAAGTGGCACGTACAGCCTTGCCGATTTTTGTCTTATTCAGCAGCAGCGTAAGAAGAACCATCAGGACCACTGCGGTGCCCAGCGAAATGATCTGAATGCCGGAAATCTTGAAAACTCCCATATCCATCAGTTCATTCCCGAAGGTTGCCGGGAAAGAACGGGTCTGCGGTCCCCAGATCATGAGCGCAGCACTTTCCAGGAATGTAGACACCCCGATCGTACTGATCAGAGGAGCCAGATGGGTGACCTTTCTGCGGCGAAGAGGACGGAGAGCCAAAAGCTCCAGTCCGTACCCCAGGACAGCGCCGCCGATCATGGCGCCGATAAGAGCCGGGAAAATTCCCAGGCCCGCTTCCGTAACGAGCAGCAGGCCGATATAAGCGCCGATCATGAAGATTCCGCCATGGGCCATGTTAACGATATTCAGTACACCGAATACCAGCGTGTAGCCGATAGCGATTACCGCATAGGCGCTTCCCAGCGTTAAACCGTTGACAAGCTGTTGAAAAAACACGATCTTTATCTCCTTTCATAATGGAAGCCGAAGCTTCTCCTGTCAAAAGAACGAAGGCAATAAAATACCCCTGCAGCAATCTGGCGTCATTGCTGCAGGGGCGAATCAATCCGCGGTACCACCCTGTTTTATCACTCAATCGGAAAAACCGAATACCCTCCGGCGCTCCCGTCTCTCAGCTATACAAAAAGCCCCTATTTCCGAAATGGAAATAGGGGCGAATCAGCTTCGCGGTACCACCCTACATTGTACTCTGGTTTCCTGTCCGTAACGCGGACCGACGCCTTTCATCTACTTGGTTCGATAAAGGAGCTCTCAGGTGATATCCAATCGCGGAATGCTCCGGCTTGCACCATACGCCGGCTCTCTTTGCCATGGACCGCTCATGACTTTGTCCTGATCCTTGCTTTTAAGGATGCCCGTAACGCAGGCCGCGTCGAAAGCTACTTTTTTCACTTTCGAAACTCCCGGGTGAGAAAAACATCTTTTTCCTGCCGGCTTGCACCGTACGCCGGCTCTCTGCCAAGGAACTGCAATGCTTATTCCCGATCATTGTTCTTCGTTCTTTCTTTGATTGTTCTTATTATAAACACTTGAGGAAATTTGTCAATACTCCTTTTCATTTTCTTTCCTTCAGGAGTACCCCGTGTGCCGGGAAATCCCCGGCGGGAACGGCTCATTCCCTTCCCGCCCCGGAATCGGTCTGTCCCCCTTCGGACTTGCAAAAATTCAGGATTCAGGTATAATTTACATAGTATACTATGCAATGAAACGGAGAAACCTCATGCTGCGAAAAAATCTGGAGAACCTGCTGCGGGAAAAACACCTGAAAAGAACAAAGGCCCGCATTTTAATTCTGAACGTACTGGAAAAGGGGCTGCCCAAAACCGCCTCGGAAATCTTCGCTGCAGTTCTTCGGCGCGACAAGCAGCTCAGCCTTTCCACCGTCTACCGGAACTGCGAAATTCTGGCAGAGCAGGGCCTTCTCAGCCGGAGCAATTCCATGACCGACGGCCTTACCCGCTACGAATTCGCCCGGGGCACCGAGCAGAATCATGCGGTCTGTCTTTCCTGCCGCCGTATATTCCCTGTCGATATCGAGCTGGAAAAGAACTATAAGGATGCTCTGTCCGACCGCTACGGCTTCCGGGCCGACACCTCCCGCATCGAAATCTACGGATACTGCAAGGACTGCATCCGCACCGGGAAAGACAAGCAGAACGGAGCATAAGCTTTTCCGGATTTTTCCCGGAAGGAAGAAATTTTCCTGTCTTCTGCCTCGTATAAAATAATAACACAACAATAAGTACAGAAAAAAGCAGGCCTTTCGGCCTGCTTTTCGATTGTCTGAAATCCGGCAATCAGAATGTATAGTTCAGTTCAATACCCCAGGTATCTTCCGGATCCTTTACGGTTCCGTCCGAAGCCTTTGCGGCAAAGTTATAGTAAGCATCAAGCTCTACATTCTTCTGCAGCGCCACTCCCGCGCGGGCTGTCCAGAACTTCACGCCTGTGTCGTTATCCATGCCGTACTCCAGCTGATCGGTCATATCCAGAGCGGAATTGCCCATCAGGTAAGCCCCTGCCTCAGACTTCACATAATGAACCCCCAGGGACCAGGTCCCCGGCTTTTCCGTATCCACTTCGCCGTAGGTCAGCCCGGCCGTCCACAGAGCCGCATTGCCTATGCCCTTATCCCCGTGGGTCTGTACATAATCGCCGTCCAGAACCAGCGCATCGGTGAGGCTCACGGCTGCGCCTGCGCCCCATACATGGAGCTTGGCGCCTGCGTGTTCAGCATCCACACCAGAACCGTTCAGGCCGTGGGTATTTTCCAGATAGAAAGCGGAAATATCGGCGCGGTCTGCAATGTGGCCGGTCAGTCTGCCGTACCAGGCCTCGGTGGATGCTGTATCCTTCCACCAGCCGTTATCTCCCACTTCATATCCGGCATCCTTGAAGTAGCCGTAGCCGGCTTCTGCGCCGATTCTGCCGTTGTCCCAGCCGACATGGATACCGTCGAACACACCGTCTTCATCCCAGAAGGTACCGGTCATATCAAGGGCAACTCCCTGACGGCCGATGGTGACGTCTGCCGCATCACCGGGCTGCCATTTTGCATTCAACCGGTCCATAAAAGTATCGGAAGATTCGCTGTCCTTGAAATTCATTTCATTCACGAAACGGCCGTTCACCGTTACCTGATCATTGACCTGTCCCATGACATTGATGCGCATACGGGCATTCCAGCTGTCGGCATGTCCCTTTTCCAGATCCAGGTTGTGCTGATACTGCATGCGGGCATCACCGGACCAGTAAATGTTGCCGGCTTTCTTTTCCAGATCGGATACGCGGACGCCCAGGTTTGCCAGTTCATCTGCATATTCACCGGCGAGTTTGTTCAGCGTTGCCTGCTGTTCTGCATTCAGCTGATCTTCCTTCGCCATAAGGCGGGCGACGATCTGTGCAATTTCATAACGGGTCACATTTCTTTCGCCCCTGAAGGTGCCGTCCGGATAGCCTTCCACGACGCCCTGATCGGACAGATCGGATACGGCCTGATACGCCCAGTCATCCGGCGTTACATCGGAAAAGGGATTGGCCGCAAATGCGGAAATTCCGGCAGTAAGAGCTGCCGCTGCGGTGATGGCGAGAATTTTTTTCATACGATCACTCCTCAAAAAATATAGGTATGATGAGCAGGAACTGTATTCCTGCAGAAGAACGCCGGAGTATTCTCCGGCAGACAGAAGGACAGCGGACTTTCTCCGCCGGCAGGGCTCAGGAAAGCCTCAGGGAAATACTGCCGGTTTCAAAAATTCCTGTCCGCCCCGCAGAGGTTTCCCAGGCAAAAATTTTGCCCCTCTGCAGTCACAGGGAAAGCCTGCCCTCTGTATTAAAGAAAAATGAGAGTGACCGTGTTTCCTCCCGTTTTCCTTTCCGCATCGGTTCAGGCTTTTCTCATTATACCCCTTTATTTAATCTTTGACAAATTTCTATACCATTTATTTTAATCGTCTATTATATTTTTGTAAAAAACAACTTTTTTCTTCTGAAGTTTCCCTTCATTTCTTTCCGTCATGAGAAAATTTCTGTTTTTTTATAATGATTATTAGAATTGATTCTGACTTTCTAATAATCCCTGTCTTTCTGCCGGTTCCGCTCCCGGTCTGCCTGCGGAGCTCTGTTCCGGGAAAGCAGACGGCCTGTTTTTCCCACAAAAAAGAACCCGCTCCTTTCGGAGCGGGCTCCTGCCTCAAAGTGCATTATTTGATATCATACATACCGCTTACGCCGTCTTTGAGATTGATGTAAATATTTTTTGTCTGGCTGTAATGTTCCAGCATAACCTTATGGGTTTCTCTGCCGATGCCGGACTTCTTGTAGCCGCCGAAGGGAGCGCCTGCCGGCAGGTCATTGTAGGTATTGACCCACATACGGCCCGTGCGGACAGCTCTTGCTACGCGGAGTGCCGTATTGATATTTTTGGAGAATACCGCACCGCCGAGGCCGTATTCGCTGTCGTTGGCCAGCCCGATGACTTCTTCCGCGGTCCTGAACTTCTGGATAACAACAACCGGTCCGAAGATTTCTTCCTGGCAGGCACGGCCCTTATTGTCCTTTGCAATCAGGATGGTCGGTTCCATGAAGAAGCCCTTGTCACAGCCGTTTGCCGTATAAGCATGGCCGCCGGTTACAAGAACATCTCCTTCTTCCTGGGCAATTCTGACATATTCCAGAACCTTATCCTGCTGTGCCTTGTAAATCTGAGCGCCCAGCTGCGTGGACGGATCGGTCGGATCTCCGATCTTAACGCCTTCAAAGGTTGCTTTCAGGCGTTTTACGAATTCATCGAAAATGCCTTCCTGTACAAACAGGCGGGAGCCTGCACAGCATACCTGGCCCTGATTGAACAGGATGCCCTTGCACGCACCGTCGATAGCCTGGTCCATATCTGCATCATCAAATACGATATTCGCAGACTTGCCGCCCAGCTCGAGGGTAACGGGAATCAGTTTTTCCATAGCAGCCTTATATACGCCGTAGCCGACTTCCGTAGAACCGGTGAAAGCCAGCTTATCCAGATCCGGATGATCAAGTACCCACTGGCCGCTCCGGCTGCCCTTGCCGGTGATGACATTGACAACGCCTGCCGGCAGAACATCCTGAATCAGACGCATGAATTCCATAATGGAAAGGGAGGTATGAGAGGACGGCTTCAATACGATGGTGTTGCCTGCTGCCAGTGCCGGTGCCAGCTTCCAGCATGCCATGGTGAACGGGAAGTTCCACGGAATGACCTGTCCTACCACACCGACCGGTTCATGGAGAATCAGGGAAAGCGTATTGTCATCGAGCATTACGGCAGAACCTTCCCATGCACGGAGGCAGCCTGCAAAATAACGGAAATGATCGCTTCCCAGCGGAACATCGGCTGCCATGGTTTCCCGGATCGGTTTCCCGTTGTCCAAGGTTTCGCACATAGCCAGATGCTCCAGATTTGCATCAATGATATCGGCAATTTTCAGAAGAATATTCTGTCTTTCCACGGGAGAAGTCTTCGACCATGCAGGAAGAGCTCTGCGGGCAGCCGCAACTGCAGCATCCACATCTTCCTTCGTTGCTTCCGCGAAGGAAGCCAGTTTTTCTCCGTTTGCCGGGTTGTGGCCGTCAAAAACCGCACCGTCCGATGCGGGAACGAATTTTCCGTCAATAAAAAGTCCGTACTGTTCCTGAATGTCTACTTTTGCCATAGGAAATCCACCTTTCATAAAAGCGGGGCTCCGCCCCTGTATAAGAACAATCCCTCCGGAGTGTTACGACATTCCCGGTAGTCCGGCGGGAAATACTTCAGCATCGCAGCCGTTCGGAAATCCAACCTTTCATACTGTTCGACAGTCACTTTCCAATGACTCATTTAACGCTGTGCTCTCATTATAACACAACATATAGTAAGTGAGAACGAGAGGCCATTCCATATCTTTCCCCTGTTTCGGCATACCTCAAGAAATCTCTTATAACCGGAAGAAGGAAAAATACTGCCTTATTTCCCGCCTCCGCTCCCGGTTTTCCCTTCAGTCCTCGAAATTACTCGATATTTTCAGGAAATTTAAATCTTTGGAAAATAAAAGTATTTTTCTGTATCTTCTTCCGGGCAAAGAATATATATCCTCAGATTCAGGAAAAAGGTCATTGGTTATAGAAAATATGTATAGTCAAAAAGAAATTTCTCTCAGCATCCGATGACAAACAGCAAAAGCATTTCCGAATGCAGATCATGTTCTGCCCATGCAAAAAGCGCCCCGAAGGGCGCTTTTACTGTCCTATGAAACAAACAAATCAGAATACATAGTTGAGGGAAACGGTCCAAGCGTCCTTATCGTCGCCTTTGTAGTTTTCGGTATCAACGCCGAATGCATATTCCCCGTGGAGGTAAACATTCTTCTGAAGTGCTACATCAGCCATAGCATTCCGGAAACTTACATCGGAAGCAGCTCCTCCCGGAACAGTCAGATAGCTGAGAACATCTGTCCGGAGCCCGGCTTCTGCAGGTTCATTTGCCGCAGCCGATGCGTGCGTTCCCTGCGGAATCATCGCCGGTTTTGCAGGCACTGTTCTTCCGGTATTCTCCGAATGCGCGGAATTCGCCTGCCGGAATGGTCAGATTCGCACCAATCCGTTCATTGTCATTCCGGTTTCCTCCCCGGAATACAAGGCAGTCTGCGCCAAGCTGCGCAAAGCCGAAGTCATAAGCACTGCGTGCATAACAGGCATCATCGGTTTTAAGCTCTTCATCGTCAAAGGCGTTGAACGGACCGAAGCCGGCGGCCGCCCAGAGTGCCGTCATTGCAGCTGATTTCTGCGCCGTCGAAGTTGCGGGAATCACCATAGAGCCGGCCGCCCCGGTTGTCCCCGAGGATTCCCTTGTCCCGACAGCGCATACGGGCATCGCCGGACCGGGAAATGTGCCGGTCTTCTTTTCCGGTGCGGATACGCGG
>ULSJ01041903.1_pt1 | contig 14019 bp, 10 predicted proteins | sample 1956291 | NCBI WGS metagenome assembly ULSJ01 (sample SAMEA4835705, study PRJEB28245) | human gut metagenome | biome: gut microbiome; material: fecal sample | place: Denmark | collected 2008 | reverse complement strand
TCCGTGTCCATGGCTTCAAATAATTCCATGGGGGTATATTTACATACATAACCTAACATGATGAATTCCTCTCTTTATCCAGAATTTCCAGAAAAGCTTCCAGACGGGTTTTGATTTGTCCGTCATGGCTGTTCCGGCGGTCCATGGCATCGCCATCCAGAACGAGCAGTGGAATATCCGCCGCCTTGAGCGCTTCGCGAAGCTGGAATACTCCGCCGGCAGATTGCTTACAGCCCCAGTGGCAGAAGTTAATTACGCCATCGGCATGCATTTCTTTTGCCAGTTTTACGACCATGTTTGCTTTTTTTTCGTATGGACCGTTATAGAGATTGTTTAGCATTTTAGTGGCAAGTGCTTCCAGTGGGTGGGTGGTATCCAGTTCGTCCATGTAATCCAGGTTCATTTCGGTACACTGGATCTGGTAATCTCTGTTCAGGTTAAAATAGTGTTTGAGTGTTTCCTGATAAAAAGGAAGCAGATGTACCCACACAATCCGGGTGCCGTCATATTTCGGATATTGTTTGATATCCTCGGCAAAACTGCGGAACAGGTCAAGGGTTTCCGGTGTTCCGATGTTTAAGTGGGTGGCAAAAAGCATGTACATCTGCAGAGTCAGTGTCGATGGGTAATAGCGCTCTGCCTGCAGTTTTAAAAACTCTTTGTAATAAGCTTTCGACTGGTTTTCGCGGGCAAGTGTTTCCGACAGGTCATCCATGGACAGACGTTTTCCGGTCAGTGCTTCCAGTTTCTGAATCAGTTCTTTCAGCTGCATGGTCACATATTCCACGGCTTCCGGAGAACAGCTGTCCGGCACATCGATCACATAAGTGTCAAGATCCGTGTGCCGGCTGACATAGCGGAATGTGTTAATATTGCCGTCACAAATCATGGAAGTTGTCACACCGAGTCTGGCAGGTGAAATAATTCCGGAGTCTACGGCACCGATAAAATCTTTGTGATAGGAACAGAGAGTGGGGGCAATTCCCCGGCTTTCTGCGCGGTCGATAAAATAGTCTTCACACGTAAATCCTGAGAGAAACGAGGAAAGACATTCCATGGAAAGCGCACTGAGTCCGAAGCACTGGAAAATTTCCACGGGTGCAAACAGATTGCACCAGACCGTGGATTCCGGGTATTCCAGCGCATGAAGCGTATTTTTTACGCCGAGCGTATTCAGCTTCTGATATGCTTTCGGCATTGTTTTTTCTGCAAAATGTTCCGTCCGGAACTGTTCGAGATGTAATCCGATGTCAATCATTTTGTGGGAAACTGCCGGGTGGGTGCCGGCATATTTTTTAATATAATTTCCGTAAGTTTTGACGATATTCATAGTATATATCCTTTATTAAACAGGTTCATTTTCAAAAAATTATTATAACCTTGTGTCTGTAAAAAATAAAGTTTTGTGTAATAAAATTTAGAAAAACCTAAGAATCTAAAATATTGCGTATTATAGGGGGATTGATTATAATAGAAAGTACGGAATTATCTATTATGGAAGGAATCAGGACACATGGGAGCACAGGACAATACGGAAAAGGTACTGCGCAGTCTTCACGTTTTGCTGTCGAAGAGTGAGCCGTATCCGAAAGAGCCGAGTAAAGTTATCATAGATAAGCAGCAGGTGATTGATCTGCTGGCAGAATTAAATACCTGTATTTATCAGATTATGGATGAATACGAGCTGACCATTCGAAGCCGTGACAAGGCAGAGCGCGATTTCCATAAAAAGGGAGATCAGATCATCTGGGATGCAAGCCGTAAGGCAGAGGACATTTATGCGGCATCTGTCATGTATATGGATGAAACGTTAAACCGTATGCAGGATATTATGCAGGAGGCGGACAAAAAGGTCGGTGCCATCTATCAGGAAATTAAAGAACAGATGGAAAAAGAAGAACAGGAATTAAGAACCAACAAATCCGAACTCAAAGGACAGCTGCAGGATCTGGTTGATACCGAAAAGTACTTAAAGATCATCGAGGAACGGAACCGCGAGATTGAGAAGGAAAAGATGGAAGGAAGACCGGAGTACGAGCAGGAGAAGCGGGAAGAAAAAGCAATTTACGCAAACCGGCAGACCGATATTAAGATTAACCAGGAATATCTGGATAAGCTGGGACTTTCCGTACCGGAAGAACCGGTAGAAGACCTTGCGGAAGAACCAGTAGAAAAGCCAGTGGAAAAGCCGGTGGAAAAACCCAAGAAGCTGTCGCCGAAGCCGGAGATTCCGGCACCGGTTACGGTAGAAGATGACGATGAAGAGTTAAAGCAGCTGGAAGAACAACTGCGTGTGAATCTGGATGCTGATTATTTTAAGTGGAAAGATGAACAGGAAGAACAGGAAGCAGCAGAAGAAAAAGAAAAATCCGCCGGCTTTCAGAACAAGATCAAGAACCTGATAGGAGGACATCCGCATGACGATTCTGGTGTGTGATGATGACAAGGAAATTGTAGACGCAATTGAGATTTACCTGATTCAGGAAGGATACCAGGTAGTAAAAGCATATGATGGGGAACAGGCTCTGGATATGCTTCGCACAAAGAAAATTGATCTGATGGTGATCGACGTGATGATGCCGAAACTGGATGGAATCCGTGCGACATTCCAGGCACGTAAAACAAGCAGCATTCCCATTATCATCCTGTCTGCCAAGACAGAAGATGCGGATAAGATTCTGGGGCTGAACGTGGGGGCGGACGATTATGTGACCAAGCCGTTTAATCCGCTGGAACTGGTTGCCCGTGTGAAGTCACAGCTGCGGCGTTATACCACACTTTCGAGCACCCCTTCCGGTGATGCCGTTTATGAAGCCGGCGGCTTGGTTATTAACGATGAATTAAAAAAAGTTACGGTAGATGGGGAAGAGGTCAAACTGACTCCGATCGAATACAACATTCTTCTGCTTTTAATGAAAAATAAAGGAAAAGTATTTTCCATTAGTCAGATTTATGAGGAAATCTGGAATGAAGAAGCAATTGGCGCTGACAATACAGTTGCTGTCCACATCCGGCATATCCGGGAAAAAATCGAAATCAATCCGAAAGAACCGCGGTATCTGAAAGTGGTCTGGGGTGTCGGCTATAAAATCGAAGCGGGGGCGTAGCTGTCTATGAAAGAATTCTCCAGCGGAAAAAAGGGCGTAGCCATTGTCATGCATCAGATGTTCCTGATTATGATGCTTTGCGGAATCTATGGGATCGGATACAATCTGCGCAGACATATCGGAGGGCTGGGTATTCTCAGCCTGTTTATGGTGATCGGCATGGTCGGAAGCTTTGTATTCCTTGCCTATCTGACAGGTGTTGCAGGGCGCCGGTCAGAGGAGGATGCAACCATTTACCTGACCTGGATTGATAAAATTTATACGGATATCCAGATGGCACTTTTTGTGGCATTCATTTATCTTGTGCTCTTTTTGGGGAGAAATCTCCATGACATCCAGTTTGAACTGTCCGGACTGATGGTAGCAGTCGGAACAGTCGGGTATTTGGTCGATGGTGTATTCCTGCTGTTTTATATGAGCATTGTCCGGCGGGTCAAAAACAATACCCTTCTGACATACAGTCTGATCTATCAGGCAGGAAGCTTCCTGAGACGGGTGTTTATCTCCGGACAGAATCCCAGACTGTGTACGCGTAAGGCGCGCGAAAGATATGAGATCCAGCATGCAATTGAAAAAATTGCGGCAGGGGCACTGGATACGACACTGGATGTGGAACAGTTTCACGGACAGGAAAGAGGCATTGCAGCTTCTGTGAATAATATCCGTGCAGGGCTGAGCGAAGCCATTCAGGAGCGGATCCGGAATGAACGGATGAAGGCAGACCTGATCACGAATGTTTCCCATGATATCAAAACACCGCTTACTTCCATTGTCAATTATGTGGATCTGCTCAAACGTGAAAACCTGGAAAACGAAAATGCACGTAATTATATCCGGGTTCTGGATGAAAAATCCCAGCGGCTGAAACAGCTGACGGAGGATCTGGTCGAAGCATCAAAGATCAGTTCCGGAAATATCCAGCTGGATATGCAGACCATCGATCTGGTAGAACTGCTGTACCAGACGGGTGGTGAGTTCAATGAACGTTTTGAGGCACGGGGGCTGACCATTGTGACGAAACTGCCGCACAATTCGGTGATGATCCGGGCAGACGGACGGCAGCTCTACCGTGCAATTGAAAATCTGTATACCAATGCGGCAAAATATGCACTCGAAAATACCCGGGTTTATGTAGATCTGGAAGTAGAGGAGAACCATGCGGTTTTCCGTATCAAAAATATTTCGAAAAATCCGCTGCCGGAACAGGGAGCGGCGAGGAAAGACTTGACGGAGCGTTTTGTGAGGGGAGAGGAATCCCGCACGACAGAGGGAAGCGGTCTTGGACTGTCCATTGCAAAGAATCTTACGCAGCTGATGGGCGGTGAGTTTGCAATCCTGGTAGATGGCGATCTGTTTGCGGCATCCATTACGTTTGCAGTCGTTGCATAAAAATACATTTTATTATATAATTACCATTAACCATGATTTCGAAAACAAGGAGGAAACTATGAAGTTATACGAGAACGGCGCATACCTGGTCAACGGCAGGGATGTTGTCATTAATTCACCGGAAGCGGCATCTGCTGTCAATGCAAAGACAGGAAAGACTGTTACACCGGAAGATGCAAAGAAACAAACCATTGCATATGGAATTTTAAAGAACCACAATACATCCGGCAACATGGAAAAACTGCAGATCAAATTTGATAAGCTGACTTCCCACGATATTACATTTGTCGGCATCATCCAGACCGCCAGGGCATCAGGTCTTGAGAAGTTCCCGATTCCTTATGTACTCACCAACTGTCACAACAGTCTGTGTGCAGTCGGTGGAACCATCAACGAAGATGACCATATGTTTGGACTGACATGTGCAAAGAAATACGGCGGAATCTATGTTCCTCCTCATCAGGCAGTTATTCACCAGTTTGCAAGAGAAATGCTTGCAGGCGGCGGAAAGATGATCCTTGGATCAGACTCCCATACCCGTTACGGAGCACTGGGAACCATGGCAATTGGAGAAGGTGGTCCGGAGCTTGTAAAGCAGCTTTTGAATAAAACCTATGATATTGATATGCCGGGAGTTGTCGGCATTTACCTGACAGGTACCCCGCAGAAGGGTGTCGGTCCGCAGGATATCGCACTTGCCATTATCGGTGAAGTATTTGCCAACGGATTTGTAAAGAATAAAGTGATGGAGTTTGTCGGACCGGGCGTGTCCAATCTGAGTGTTGATTACCGTATCGGTGTCGATGTTATGACAACAGAAACAACCTGTCTGTCTTCCATCTGGAGAACCGATGACCAGGTGAAGGAATTCTATGAGATCCACGGAAGAACCGGAGATTTCGAGGAACTGAATCCGGGAGAAGTTGCATACTATGACAGTTTTATCGAACTTGATTTAAGCGAGATTAAGCCAATGATCGCGATGCCGTTCCATCCAAGCAATACATACACGATCGAGGAATTAAATGCAAACCTGATGGATATTCTTGATGACTGCGAGAAGCGTGCACAGGTAAGTTTTGATGGAAAAGTAGATCTTGACTTAAAGAGCAAAGTAAAGAACGGAAAACTGTATGTAGATCAGGGTATCATTGCCGGATGTGCCGGTGGTGGATTTGAAAATATCTGCGACGCAGCAGATATCTTAAAGGGTTCTTCCATTGGAGCGGACGAGTTTACGTTGAGTGTATACCCGGCGTCTACTCCGATTTATATGGAACTGGTTAAGAACGGTGCCGTTGCCAATCTGTTAGAGACAGGTGCTATTGTCAAGACTGCATTCTGCGGACCATGCTTTGGTGCCGGAGATACGCCTGCGAACAATGCATTTTCTATCCGTCATTCTACACGTAACTTCCCGAATCGTGAGGGATCTAAGGTACAGAACGGACAGGTTGCTTCCGTAGCACTGATGGATGCGCGTTCTATCGCTGCAACCGCTGCAAATAAGGGATTCCTTACCGCAGCTACCGATATTGATGTAAACTACAGCAAGCCGAAATACTTCTTTGATAAGACCATTTATGAAAATCGTGTATTTGACAGCAAGGGTGTGGCAGATCCGGACGTAGAGATTCAGTTTGGGCCAAATATCAAGGACTGGCCGGCTATGAGCCCGCTTCCAGAGAATCTTGTGCTGAAAGTTGTTTCCGAGATTCACGATCCGGTGACCACAACGGACGAGCTGATTCCTTCCGGAGAGACATCCTCTTTCCGTTCCAACCCACTGGGACTGGCAGAGTTTGCACTTTCCAGAAAGGATCCGGAATATGTTGGACGTGCCAAGGAAGTACAGAAGGCACAGAAGGCTGTCGAGGCAGATACCTGTCCGGGAGATGCACTTCCGGAGATTCATCCGGTTATGGATACCATCCGTGCAACGTTCTCCGATGTCAACCGCTCAAACGTTGGTTTTGGAAGTACGATTTTTGCAGTAAAACCGGGAGACGGTTCTGCGCGTGAGCAGGCGGCTTCCTGCCAGAAGGTACTTGGCGGATGGGCAAACATTGCAAATGAATATGCGACCAAGAGATACCGTTCCAACCTGATTAACTGGGGTATGATCCCGTTTGTTATTGATCAGGGAGAGCTTCCGTTCCACAATCTGGATTACCTGTTTGTTCCAAAGATCCGTGAGGCGATCGCAGACGGAAAAACAGAATTTGAGGCATATGTGGTAAAGGATGGTGCTTTAAAGCCATTTACCCTGCGTATGGGAGAACTGACACCGGATGAGAAAGATATTATTCTCAAAGGCTGCCTGATCAATTATTACCGTGGATAGGAGATCTTGTATGACAGACGTGGAAAAACAAAAACAGATGGAACAGATCAAACAGAGTGAGGATGGCATGCGTCAGACGGTTCTTCTGATTAAAATCGGATTGATGGTATTTCTCACCTTTGCCTGTTGTACCGTATTTTTCTTCCTGGTGCTCCGGTACAAGGGGGTTGCAGATACCTGGCATCTGATTACAGGTGCATTGCAGCCGATTATTATCGGACTGGGACTTGCTTATCTGCTTAACCCGGTTATGAAATTTCAGGAGCGGCACTGGCTGCCGTTTCTGAAAAAGAAAATGAAATCAGAAAAATCAGCGGCTAAAGTGGCACGTGGATTGTCCATTGCCGGGGCAATCCTGTTTCTTCTGGTGATTCTGGTACTTTTGATTGCGGCAATTGTTCCTTCGGTGGTATCAAGTGTTACCGGGCTGGTGGAAGCACTGCCTGGTAATGTGGAGAGCCTGATCCATATGGTGAAAAGTGGAAAACTCGGAGCCTATGGAGTGACAGATACCATCAGTGATATGCTGACAAAACTGACGGATCAGGTGGAAAACTGGGCAACGAAGGATCTGCTGCCACAGATGCAGCAATATCTGCTGCAGATTACTTCCGGCGTAATCACGATGGTCAAATCCATATTAAACTTCATCATTGGGATCATTGTCGTTGTTTATGTCTTATCCATTAAAGAAAGCCTGGTGGGACAGAGCAAAAAGATTGTGTATGCGATCTTTAAATCGAAACATGGAAACATTATTATCGAAGTTTTCCACAAGGCAGATGAAGTATTTGGTGGTTTCATCATTGGAAAGATTATAGATTCTGCCATCATCGGTGTGATCTGTTATTTTGGATGTCTGATTCTGCATATCCCAGATACGATACTGGTTGCGGTTATCATTGGAGTAACCAATGTCATTCCGGTGTTTGGACCGTTTATCGGTGCGATTCCGACACTTCTTCTGGTGGTGATCCAGAGTCCGCTGCATGCGTTGTATCTGCTGATATTTATCATTATTCTGCAGCAGGTGGATGGAAATATTATCGGACCGAAGATTTTAGGTGATTCCACCGGATTATCCGCGTTCTGGGTAATGTTTTCGATTCTGATCGGAGGCGGACTGTTTGGATTTCTGGGAATGCTGCTTGGGGTTCCGGTGTTTGCGATGATTTACTATATTATCCGCAGACTGGTAAACCACAGCATACGGAAGAAAAACCTTACAACCGTAACGGAGGCATATGTGGAGGCAGCCGGTGTAGATGAGGCAACCAGTGCGATCATATATTACGGGGAAAAACAAAAGAAAAAGAGAACTTTAAAAGATTCCGGAAAGAAAGACGAAACAAAGAAAAACCAGTAATTTCAAGGGCTGTACGCGTTTGTGTGCAGCTCTTTTTTTCGGATTATTTTTTGACACTAATTGCCGCCTATGGTATACTTGAAAATAGACAGATAGACCTGTTTGGGGATATTTTAAGGAGATAACAATTGGACAAATACGAATATAATCTGAAGCTTGATCAGATGAAATCCCGTTATGCGGAAGAGAAATACGATGAGGCAGCAGATATTGCAGATACTATCAATTGGAATAAGGTTAAAAATGTAAATGGTCTGGTAAAAGCTGGGGAAGTGTACGAAAAAGTACAGCGTTATGAGGAGAGCCGGGAAGTTTTGCTGATGGCATATGACCGCTCGCCGATCGGAAGAATGATTATTTACCGTCTTGCGGAAGTGGCGGTCAAGATGAAAGATTTTCAGGCGGCACAGGATTATTATGATGAGTTTGTGGAGATTGCGCCTCATGACACCCTTAAATATGTACTTCGCTATGATATACAGAAGGCACAGGGGGCTTCTTATGAAGAACTGATACCGATTCTTGAAGAACTCAAGGAGCAGGAATATACGGAAGAGTGGGCATATGAGCTTGCTTATCTGTATCACAAAGCAGGGATGAGTGAGAAGTGTATTGATGCATGTGATGAGCTGGTTCTCTGGTTTGGAGACGGGCCATATGTAGAGCGTGCATTGGAACTGAAAATGCTGTATCAGCCGTTGACAAAAACACAGGAAGAAAAGTATCGGTCGTTTTGTCAGGCAAAAGATGACAGAGCAGGTTTGACACACATTGATGTGGAGGAGATGGCGCGTGCTGGGGAGACCGTGCATGATCCGGTCGCAATTCCAAAAGTAGAAGTAAACACAGAACGGTTTAATACCGTCAATCTTCAGGCGGAAATTGCAAAGGGTATGCAGCAGATCATGGATGCAACCGAAAAAGAGACGGTCACGGATACGCTGGACAATATCAATCGTATGGTGGAAGATGTCCCTTATCTGAAAATGCAGATGGAGGAAGAAAAGCCTGAGGCACAGCCGGAACAGAATACACGGCACATTGAGACAGATGAGGAGATTGATGGTTCCCTCAGGACAAATTTCAAAGAGTTGTTGGGAGAAGACTCCGATGGTCAGATGAGCATGATGACAAATGAGAAAAACATGATTGAGCATCAGATCACAGGCCAGATGACAATTGAGGAAGTGCTGAGTGAGTGGGAGAAAATGCGCAAGGCTGCGGAAGCTGCATTAGAAGATGCCAGAAAGCGGAAGCTTGAATCTGCCAAAGCGCGTGCACTGCAGGAGGCAGGCGATATTATGGACCGCCTGACAGGAGTATTGCCAAAACTGGATGCGGTACTGGCAGAGAAGGCGGATATTGTGGAGGAAACGACGGAAACACCGCCACAGACGCCGGAAAGGGAAACACCGCCGGAAGCGGATGATCCAAAAGAACGAAAGGAAGAAGAGGAAGAGAACAAAAAAGAGGAACAGCCTGCCAGGGATACAGATGCCGAAGAACTTTGGCCAGAGGGAGTATCTTTAGAAGAAATGGTACGTTCCCAGCAGAAAAAAAAGACGGAAGCTGCCGCACAGAAACCGGCAGAAGAGACATCCGATGTGACAGAAGATGACAAAAACTTAAATGAGAATCGTGGTGTAGAAGAAATGGAAACAAATACAGAATCAGATACAATAAAGAAAAAGGATTTTGAGGAGGTTCCGATCGAGGATCTGCCACAGAAACCAACACTTGCACAGGAGAGGGAAGAAGAGTTTGCTTTTGTAAGAAGAAAAACAGATCGCTCTTCCTGGAAAGGAAAAACAGTACATATTCCACAGGTAGACACACCGGTGGATCTGGGAAAAGAGGAAAAACAGAATCTTCCGCTTGTAGAACTGACCGATGAACAGAAAGCGATTTTTTCGTATTTTATGCCGGTGAAGGGCATGGAGGATCAGCTCTGCAAAGCGTTGACAGTTGCTTCGTCCCATCTGAAAAATAAGGAAACTGCATCGAGGGGGAATCTCGTAATTAAAGGCGGACAGGGAAGTGGAAAAACAACACTTGCCACCAGCATGATCAAAGTCCTGCAGCAGGAGACCGGGGTTTTGGATGGAAAGATTGGAAAGATCCATGCGGAAGCATTGAACCAGAAAAATGTCGGCGGGCTGCTGGATAAGGTGGCAGGAGGATGCCTGATTATTGAGCAGGCGGGGGATATGGAGAAAAAAACTGTATCGGAATTATCCAATCTGCTGGATGCCGATGAGAGTGGTCTCTTCGTTATTTTGGAAGATACATCCAAGGGCATCAAGCGGTTATTCGCACAGAATGAGACATTTGCACAGAAATTCAGTGAGCAGATTTCCGTTCCGATTTTTACTAACGACGAACTGGTAACGTTTGCACGTTCTTATTCCAGGGAACTTGGATACAAAATTGATGATATGGCGGTTCTGGCATTGTATAACCGCATCAGCAATATTCAGAGACTGGATCAGGCTACAACCCTGACAGAGGTGAAAGACATTGTGGATGAAGCAATTCACCGGGAGGCACATGGAGGGTTAAAGAAAGCTATCAGTATTCTGACCGCCAGCCGTTATACGGATGATGACAGAATTGTACTAACGGAAAAGGATTTCGAGTAAGATAGATAAGAGAAGACAGGGAGGGTATTTATGAGTAATTTTACAGAGATGGATTGTTACCTGTTTGGACAGGCAACACATTATGATATTTATCGCAAAATGGGTGCTCACAAAATGACAATTGAAGGAGAAGAGGGTGTATGCTTTGATGTCTGGGCACCACATGCAGATCGTGTATATGTGATTGGGGAATTTAATGGATGGAATGAGACCTCTCACGAGATGAAGCGTGTGACACCGGAGACGATGGGGGTATACGAATTGTTTGTACCGGGTGTCCAGCTGGGCTGCATGTATAAGTTCCTGATTATCGCGCAGGATGGAAGAAAGCTGTACAAAGCAGATCCTTATGCAAACTATGCACAGCTGCGTCCGGAGACCGCTTCCATTGTCACAGATATTTCCAATTTTCTCTGGTCCGATACGGAATGGATGAATGCCAGAAAAAAACTTTCCAAAGAGGAAGTATATGAGCAGCCGATGGCAATTTATGAGGTACATCCGGGTTCCTGGATGCGGCATCCGGGGCGTGAGGATGATGGATTTTATTCTTATCGGGATCTGGCAAAGACCTTGATTCCTTATGTGAAAGACATGGGATATACCCATATCGAGCTGATGGGAATTTCCGAGTATCCATACGATGGTTCCTGGGGATATCAGGTAACGGGGTATTATGCACCGACTTCCCGTTATGGAACACCGGAGGATTTTGCACATCTGGTCAACGAATGCCATAAGAACAAGATTGGCGTGATCCTTGACTGGGTGCCGGCACATTTCCCAAAAGATGCACATGGATTGGCAGAGTTTGATGGTACTGCAACCTATGAATACGCAGACCCGCGCAAAGGAGAGCATCCGGACTGGGGAACCAAAATCTTTGATTACGGAAAGAATGAGGTCAAGAACTTCCTGATCGGAAGTGCGCTGATGTGGATTGAGAATTATCACGTAGACGGACTTCGTGTGGATGCAGTTGCATCCATGCTGTATCTGGATTACGGGAAGGAAGATGGACAGTGGGTTCCGAATATTTATGGTGGAAATAAAAATCTGGAAGCCATTGAGTTTTTCAAGCACATCAATACGCTGATTCTCGGAAGAAATCCGGGTTCTGTGATGATTGCAGAGGAATCAACGGCATGGCCGAAAGTGACGGGTACGGTAGAGGATGACGGACTTAATTTCAGCTACAAGTGGAACATGGGCTGGATGCATGATTTCCTTGACTATATGAAGCTTGACCCGTATTTCCGAAAGGACAATCACAACAAGATGACCTTTGCCATGAGTTACAATGAGAGTGAGAAGTACATTCTGGTATTATCCCATGATGAGGTCGTACACCTGAAATGCTCCATGCTCAACAAGATGCCCGGACTCGAAGGGGATAAGTTTAAAAACCTTATGGCTGGCTATGCATTCATGATGGGACATTCCGGCAAAAAACTTCTGTTTATGGGACAGGAATTCGCGCAGGAGCGTGAGTGGAGCGAGAAGCGCGAACTGGACTGGTTCCTGCTGGATGATCCGAAACACAAACATATGCAGGATTGGGTAAAGGCATTGCTTCATTTGTACCGTAAGAATCCATGCCTGTACGAGCAGGATACGACCTGGGCAGGATTTGAGTGGATGAATGCCAACGACTATGAACGCAGTATTTTCAGCTTTGTGCGAAAGAGTAAGGATGGAAAGAATAACCTGCTCTTCGTGATCAGTTTCACACCGGTAGAGCGTGACGATTATCGGGTAGGTGTGCCGGGCAGACATACCTATAAGCTGGTATTAAACAGTGCAGATCCGCAGTTTGGCGGAAGCGACACAGAGGATACAAAACGTCCGGTTTCCTACAAGGCGGAAAAGAAGCCTTGCGATGGACAGGATTATTCGATCGGATATAAGCTGCCGCCTTACGGAGTAGCAGTATTTAAATTTTAACTAAAAAAGTGGAACCGGGAGTTCATGTTTACAACGTGGATGCCCGGTTTCTTTTTTAATTATTTGATCGTAATACGGGGAATCGTGTTAAATAATGTATAATTTTAGAAATAATTCATGCAATTTAGTGTAAAAACAAATGAAAAATACGTTGATTTTTACATGAATAATTGATATGCCAAAAGTAAACATTTCATGGAGGTGCAGTGATGTATAGAAAAATAATGGATTATTTAAAGGAATGGAAGCATAGTGAACATCGCAAACCTCTTATTCCGTGGGGATATCCGGTTCGTTTTAAGAGTGTTTGTGTTTCCTTAAAGGAGAATGCGGCGCTCCAAGCATATTGAACTGGAATACGATATTAATTTCTGGCAGGACAATAAAATTGTATTTGTAGGCAAATAAAATATTTGTTTTTAAGATAGCAGAAGATATACCTGTATAAAAATTGGCATCTGGAATGTTTTTCCCGTCACTTGTATCCATATTTAATTTGTGTATAGGAAATAAAAAATTTCTTCCAAACTGTTCAAATTCAATTTGATTTTCTGTGATTTTAAAATCTCACAGAAATACTTTCCAAGTTATTTCCTGAAAATGAATTTAACACATATGCTTGGTCGTTATGTTGCATATTATCTAATTCTGCAGCATATACGTTGTTATTGAAAGTAATCATGAATACCATAACTAAAATTATACTTAATATTTTTTTATAATCAATTTCCACCTTTCTTATTTGAATGTAAATAATGTTGATCTTGAGGTTGATACCAAGTGCACTTTGGTTTTGGGGGTTCATACATAAGGCTAAGACAGTTTGTATTTGCTTTTTTCAGGGCGATTTTACAAATTGTATCTTTCACAATTCCTATAGTATTTTTTTTACTCTTAATCATGGTTTTCCTTTCGTGTAAATAGTTAATTGGCAACATAATATTTTCCAGAATATATATTTAATTTTACAATAGCATATTTGCATAAAAAAGCAATAGAGTTGGTGCGAAGCAGGGAGCCAGGTTTTAAAATTTCAATCAGCCAGAAAAATATACTTACAAAATATACCGTTTTTCGGTTGCGGAAATAAAAGGATGTTGCACAACAAAACATACCCATAATGCCATAGATAATACATGTGATCAGAATATGCACGATGGTTAGTCCAAAACATTGTAAATTCTCTTTCCAATCCGGCTGATAGGCATAGTTTCCCTGAATAATCTGATA
>ULSJ01011528.1_pt1 | contig 14036 bp, 17 predicted proteins | sample 1956291 | NCBI WGS metagenome assembly ULSJ01 (sample SAMEA4835705, study PRJEB28245) | human gut metagenome | biome: gut microbiome; material: fecal sample | place: Denmark | collected 2008 | reverse complement strand
TTTCATTTATGGATAAGAACGCACCCGGAAATCCCGGGTGCTTTTTATTGTCCGTATTCTTAAATGTGTAGTGAGCAGGACACTTCATTTTTACAGCCCGGGGATATGATAGAATATTTCCGGAGGATTATACCATGAAATGGGTTGAAAACTGGTTATACATGGCGGATCTCATGGTCCGCATGGCGCATCACAGTACAGCGATTGAAGGGAATCCCCTGTCATTGGGAGATTCGCGTTCCATCCTGATTAACGGAATTGTTCCGGGCAAAGCCAGGCGGCTTTGCGAGATTTTTGAAGTGGCAAACTATAAAAATCTGATGCCGTTTCTGCACAGGCATTATCAGGAAGCCATTACCTGTTCTTTGATTCAGGATATTCATCGGATTTTATTGCAGAATATAGATCCCCGTGCGGGGCAGTTCAAAATTTCTGAGAACATGATACCGGGGGCATCTTTTCTGCCGGTACATCCTTCCCAGGTTATCCCTTCCTTGATCCGATGGAGTGACAATCTGGAATACCGGCTGAAACAGGCGGAGGGAAAAGATGAAAAAATGGAAATCATCATGGATTCCCATATCCAATTTGAAAGGATTCATCCCTTTTCCGACGGCAACGGCCGGACAGGCCGCGCTTTGATTGTATTTACCTGTGCGAAGGAAGGTCTTATCCCAATCGTTATAAGAAAAGAACAGCGTGAGGAATATATTGCGCTGCTGAACAGAGAGGATACAAAGGGGCTTTCTGAAATGGCACGTATTTTGCAGAACAAGGAATGCGGGCGGCTGGAAAGAGCTATGCAGTGTATTGAATGCTGATTTTCACAGTTGGCGCGGCAGACTTTCCCGGCCTGCAGTTTGCAAAAGGAAATCCGGTCCGGATTTCTTTTTTGTTTTTCCGGAACTTTTGCCCTGCCGTTGGAATAGAGACTGCCGTACTCCCGCAGTTTTCGGAGCGGCACCGTATTTTCTTTATGCTGTGCTGCCGGGGAATCGGAAATTTTTTTGGCAGGTGTTGACGGAAGAGGATGAAGGGTGTAATATAGCTTCATACAAATGTTCTTTTACAGAAATAAAGAAATAAAGACAAGAAGGAGAACAGAATGATGAAAAAATGGAAAAATATCGTATTGGCCGGTGCAGTGCTCCTGGGAGCCGTAGGACTGCTTGCCGGATGCGGAGGAGATAAAAAGGCGGCATCCGCTTCTGCAGGGGGCGATCAGAAAATCATTATCGGTCTGGATGACAGCTTCCCGCCGTTCGGATTCCGCGATAAGGACGGCAATCTGGTAGGCTTTGATATCGATATGGCGAAGGAAGCCGCCAAGCGTATGGGAAGCGATATCGAATTCAAGCAGATCGACTGGTCCAGCAAGGAAGCGGAGCTGAAGAGCCACAAAATCGATGCCATCTGGAGCGGCCTCACGATTCTTCCGGAACGGGAAAAGAATATGCTGTTCTCCCGTCCCTATGAAAATTCCGTACAGATCATTCTGGTCAGAGGGGATTCCCCGATTCAGTCCAAGGCCGATCTGGCAGGCAAGATTGTAGCCACCCAGGAAGGCAGCACCGGTCTGGATGCGATCAACAGCGAGCCGGAGGTCAAGGCTTCCTTCAAGGAATTGAAGCTCTATCCGGACAATGTATCCGGCTTCATGGATCTGAAGATCGGCCGGATTGATGCGATGGTCGTATCGCAGGTCGTGGCCCTCTATTACAATAAGCTCAATGATACAGGCTTCCGTGTCGTCGATGCGGGATACAACCAGCAGCCGGTAGGCGTCGGCATTGCAAAGGATAATGAAGCCTTCAAGAAGAGACTGGATAAGGCGCTGGAAGAAATGAAGGCAGACGGAACATCCACCAAGATTTCCGAGAAGTGGTTCGGGGAAGACATTACGGTCTGATCGGAAAACGAAAACCGGAAGCATACAGGGCAGGCGGCAGCCTGCCCTTTTCTTTTGTTTGTTTCAGGAAACGGCAGCCCGCAGCGGAGCCGGCCGGAGATTTCTTCCGTTCCGCCTTTTCGATTTTCCGAAAGATGATACAATAAGGGATATAAAAGTATAAAAAGTGAAGAAGAGAAGAAAGGAAGGATTTTTATGCTGCCGAAGTACGAATCAACCGTTATGGAACATGCCAACGGAGGAAAGGGCTCCATCATTCTGACACCGATTGCAAAGGAAGATGTTTTGAAGGACCACTGCCGCCTGTTCTCGGAAGCCCGTCTGAAGCCGGGATGCTCCATGGGTATCCATCAGCACAAGGGCGACGGAGAAATTTACCACATCATTTCCGGCCGCGGTCTTTATACGGACAACGGGAAGACCTATGAGGTAGGCCCGGGAGACACGACCTGGTGCCCGGACGGAAGCACGCACGGTCTGGAAAATATCGGCGATGAGGACCTGGTATTCATTGCTCTCATTATTTACAATAAATAAAACAAAAAGAAAAGAGCAGGCTCTGCGCGGCAGGGCTGCTCTTTTTCTTTTGCCCGCAAAAAAAGGCAGCCGTTGAAAGCTGCCTTTGGGGCGGAATCGTTCTCCTGAAGGCCGGGCGGCGGTTTTCCTGTGAACCGCTGCGGGCCTGAACGACTGCCGTGCGTCTCCGGGGAATTATCCTTTCTGCTCTTTTCTCAGACGGGCCAGCGTTTCCGCGTGGTCACGGACGTACCGGCTGATGCATCGGGTGAGAAAGCCGCTGAGGGTATCGCCCTGATAAATCAGGAGGAGCATGATATCCTCTTTCAGCGAAGCGGATATTCGGACGGAGACAATCCTGCTCTTGCGCTCTCCCATTTCCTTTCCTTTTCCTTCCTTTCCTATTCTCTTACCGGATCCCTGCCCCTGTCTGTATTATGCCATATGGGTCTGACAGGAAATGTCGGCCGGAATCAAAAAATACGGATTTTGTCAAAATTTTCCGAAAAGGGAAAAGAAATGGATTTTTTATTGTGCCCTGTTATACAATAAAATCAGATTGCAGGCACGGAGGTGCCTTGAAATAAGGGGTGAGAATATGAGCCACAGGCGATGGCTGAAGCTGGAAGCTTCTCAATGGGTCAAGGACGGCATCATTACAGAGGAAACGGAAAAGACTCTTGCGGCTCGTTATAAAAAACGGGACTTTACCGGATATAAGGAATTGTTTTTTGTTCTGGCGCTGGTGTGCATTCTGGGCGGCCTGTTTTTCCTGGGGGCGGGACTCTGGGAAAGTCTGACGCAGGATGAACGGTTTGCGCTGGCGCTGGGTCCGCTGGTTCTTTCTTTCCTGGTTTTTCTGGCCACGGTTCTTCTGGACCGGAGGATTCCGGATCAGCCGGTCAGGAAACGGGTATCCGTATCGGGACCGATGGCGGAGGAAGCCTTTTCCGGAAACGGGATGTCCGATTCATCGGTCACAAAGGCGCAGGCGGACCGGATCGGACGGAAAGCACAGGTTCTGGGCATTCTGTCGGGAGAAACAAGGATGGTTCCGTCCGGTACGTATCACCACAGCATTCCGGCTTTTGTGCGGGAGGCAGCGGCTACGATTCACGGGCTCTGTCTCCTCGGCGCTTTCTGGATGGTAGGGGATTCGTTCAAACTGACGAATGACCTCTATACGGGGCTGGCCTATGCAGCCTTCCTTCTGCTGATTCTGGCCCATGTGAGCTCGTCCGCAGGACTGAGCATTCTGTACATGGCATCGGCGGTAGGAGTTTTCTATACGGCGCCGGCAGGCGGATGGCCTGTATGGGTGTCCTGGATTTATATGATTCTGGCTCTGCATCTCCTGGTGGACATGCTCCGGGAGCACCGGGACCGGTCGGTGATCTGCTTCTCCTGGTTCTGGGCGGCAGGGATGCTGCTCCTCATTTTCTGGTCGGCAGGGGCTCTGCTGTGGCAGACGCTTTTCTTCTCCCTGCTGGCGGCGCTTACCTGGATGGCCGGCGGCATTTTCCGCTCCTACGGACTGGCTGCGGAGGCGCTGCGGTTCTTCGGGGGCATTGCAGTCTTTGCGGTGCTGCTGGAAGGCTCCTACGGCTCCGTATGGGCGGATATTTCCGGCAGCTATGCGCTGTGGATTCTGTTTCTTCTTTTCCTTCTGGCGGACGGGGTGCTGCTTTTCCGCATCGCTCTCCGGAAGGAATGGCTGTCCATGCTGGCCGGGCTGACGCCTTTCGTGATGGCCGGGGCAGCGGTGACGGCAATTTTTGAAACAACAGGCGCACTGCCGGCGATGATCATTTCCGTATATTGTGCGGTCCTCGCAGCCGGCGTTATTGCCCGGGGTCTGCAGACGGACCGGGCGCTGCAGCGTCTGTCCGGCATGGGACTCCTGGCGGCGGACGGTATTATCCGCGTTATCGACTCCACCCTGACTCTGGCTCAGCGGGGAACCTTCTTCCTGGTCGTAGGCGCTGCGGCGGCATTGATTGCTTTCCTGCTCTACCGGCCGTCAGGCAGAAAAAAGACGGGGAAGAAAAAGAATTCGGCAGTACAGTCTGCGGAAACGGAGGGAAAAGATGAAGAATAAACGTTTTGCCCTCCTGCTTATGGGACTGGTATTTCTGCTTGAGGCGGGCGCGCTTTTCTGGACCCGCAGCGACTATCGGAGCGTCATGCTGGACGGGAAGGAATTCATCGCTCCGGCAGCGATTGACTATAAGGGGAATTTTTATAACCGGAATTATCTTCCCATGCATATTCTTCTGACAGAGGCGGAATGGAAGGGGGCCGCAGTTCCTGAAAAGAACAGTCTCATTTATGTGGAAATCCGGCAGAATGAGGAAGGAATGGCGGAAACCGCCGGAGCCTCCGACCAGAAGCCGAAAGGGGACTATGTGGAAGCACGGGCGATTTCCTATGAGAACGGCATGGTTTCCTTCCATTTCCCTGCAGACCGGCTGTACATGCTGCCGGAGCAGCTGAAACAGCTCTCTGTAGTGGAGCTTTCCGAAAAGGTAGCTGTCATTGTCGGCAAGGATAAGAACGGAAAAGACAAAACGGAAATCCGTCCGAAAAATGAAATCACGGCGCAGATCCGCATCAAGGACGGACAGGCAGTGATTTCCCGGGTCTTTGCCAACGGCTCTCCCATTGAGCAGACTTATACAACGGTCGGGAAGAATCTGAACATCAAGTATGCTTCCGGACCGAAGGAAAAGGATATCTATGAGGTCGGGAACAGCTCAAGCCTGTCTCCCGCCAGATAAGGGGTGATTGTATGTATATTATTCTGATGCGTCACGGAGAAGCAGAGCCGGAAACGGAAAAGGTGGAAAACCGGTTCCGGAAGCTCACCGGGAAGGGAAGAAAGCAGGTATTCCGCTCCGCCCGCGGGCTGGCCCATTTCCTGAAGGAAACGCCGATCCGTATTTTCTCGAGCCCTTTTACCCGGACAAGGGAAACGGCGAAGATTCTGTCGGAGGCGTGCTTCACCGAGGAAATTCATATAGCGGATGAGCTGCTGCAGGGAAACTGGAGCATGATACAGAATCACATCCTCACCGAAGGGACGCCGATTGCCCTCGTGAGCCATCATCCCTTTCTGCAGTCGTACCTTCTCACCGCTGCGTCGTGTGCCATCAAATTTGAAACGGCAGGCATTGCCGTCATCGACTATGACCTGCAGTGGAAGCAGGGGAGACTCGTCGGATACTTTACACCCGGACTTTCCCGTCTGAAAAAGGAGGAAAAATGAAAAAACTGCTGACCGTAGCCGGCTCGGACTCCTCCGGCGGAGCGGGTATCCAGGCCGACCTGAAAACCTTTGCTGCTCTGGGCACCTACGGCATGAGCTGCATCTGCGCCGTAACGGCCCAGAATACCTGCGGCGTTTCCGGTGCGGAGAATATGACGCCTGCCATGGTGAAGGCCCAGCTCCGCGCCGTTTATGACGATATCCCCCCGGATGCCCTCAAAACGGGCATGCTTTCCTCGGCGGATATCGTGGAAACCGTGGCGGATTTCCTGAAAGAAAATAAAAGCTCTCCCTTCGTGGCGGACCCGGTCATGGTAGCCACCAGCGGCGACCGTCTCCTGGCGGAGGAGGCCGTGGAGGTCTATAAAGACAAGCTGATCGGCCTGGCCGACCTTCTCACGCCGAATATTCCCGAAGCGGAGGTTCTTTCCGGGATTTCCATTACGGACGAAGATTCCGCAAAAGCTGCGGCGGAAAAAATCATGGAATACGGCTGCGGCGCCGTGCTCATCAAGGGCGGCCACCGCGTCGGCAGTGCGGCGGATATCCTCCGCGACCGGGAGGGCTTCACCGTGTATGAAGGCGAAAAAATCCGCACGGAAAATACCCACGGCACGGGCTGCACCCTTTCGGCCGCTCTGGCGGTCATGCTGGCCCGGGGACTGGGTCTGCGGGAAGCGGTACGGCAGGCCAAGAAGTACATGACCGGCGCCATCCGCTCGGCAGCGGAACCGGGACATTCTGTGGGACACGGCCACGGCCCGGTGGACCACTTCTGGTTCTACGGACCGCACTGGGGGCATATGGAATGAAAAAGGAATACCCCTTCTTTGCGTTTATGGCCCGCATGAAATTCATCGCCCGGTGGGGGCTCATGCGGAATACCATTCCCGAAAACGATGCGGAGCACACCCTCCAGACTGTCATGATTGCCCATGCCCTGGCGGTGATCCGGCAGGAAATCTTCCATGAAGAAGCCGACCCGGAGCACTGCGCCATGCTGGCCCTCTATCATGACGCAAGCGAGGTCTTCACCGGCGACCTGCCCACCCCGGTGAAATATTTTACCGGCGATCTGCACGAGAAATACAATGAAATCGAAATCGAAGCGCGGCAGAAGCTGCTCCGGGCACTCCCGGAGGAACTGCGGCCTGCCTATGCGCCCATCGTGACCGATCTGGAAAAAGATCCCCTCTGGCCGCTCGTCAAGGCGGCGGACATCCTCTCGGCCCTCCTGAAATGTGCAGAGGAAAAAAGAGGGGGCAACAGCGAATTCAACGAAGCCTACGAAAGCACCCGGCGGCGTCTGGAAAGTCTGCACCTGAAGGAAGCGGACTGGTTCCTCGACCGCTTTGCGGGAAGCTTCCTGAAAACTCTGGATGAACTGAATAAGAGCATTGACTGAGAACGGCATCCCCGGAATTTCACGGGGATGTTTTTTATTCGGAAAAATCAGGGCGTCATCCGGGCCATCGGTCTGTCCAGCCACAACCCGGAGGTGGCCCTTGCGGCGGTACACAGCGGAGCCATTGAGGTACTCATGTTCAGCGTCAATCCCTGCTATGACCTTCAGCCCGCCGGAGAGGATGTGGAGCAGCTCTGGAACGAGAAGAACTATGAACAGCCTCTGGTGAACATGGACCCCCAGCGGCAGGAGCTGTATGAGACCTGCCAGAGGCTGGGAGTGGGCATCACGGTGATGAAAGCCTTCGGCGGCGGCGACCTCCTGAACGCGGAGCTGTCCCCGGCCGGGAAGGCCCTGACCCTCTACCAGTGTCTCCACTATGCGCTGACCAGGCCCGGCGTGGCTACCGTCATGTCCGGGGCCCGGAATTTGGAGGAACTGAAAAACAGCATCGCCTATGAGGAGGCGTCCGAGGCTGAGCGGGACTATGCCGCCGCCTTTGCCGCTCTGCCCAAGATCAGCTGGGTGGGCCACTGTATGTACTGCGGCCACTGCGCCCCCTGCCCGGTGGTATCGATGTGGCCAGTGTCACCAAATTCCTGAATCTGGCCCGCGCCCAGGGGGAGGTGCCGGAAACCGTGCGGGAGCACTATGCCGTCCTGCCTCACCACGGCGGAGAGTGCATCGCCTGCGGGTCCTGTGAGAAGCGGTGCCCCTTCGGGGTCCCGGTGGTGGAGAATATGCGCCGGGCGGCGGAAGTGTTTGGAGCGTAAGCGACCTTGCGCGGGCAGAGACGGATGTGTCTGCCCGCGCATTTTTCTTGCTATTCCCGAAAAAAGACGGTAAAATAGTTCTTAAACAGGGCCCCGGGCGGAAAGGCGGTGGCGCGTATGATGTATAATCCTCAGCTGGAGACGTTCCTCCGGGTGGCGGACGCAGGGAGCTTCAACAAGGCGGCGGAGGAGCTGTATATCACGCCGCCGGCAGTCATCAAGCAGATCACCTCCCTGGAGGCGGGGCTGGACCTCCAGCTCTTTGTCCGCAGCCCCCGTGGACTGAAGCTCACCGAGGCGGGCAAGTCCGTCTACCGGGACGCCCAGTACATCGTCCAATACTGTAAGGACGCGGTGGTGCGGGCCAAGAACGCCGCCGAGGAGGGTGACAAGGTCATCCGCATCGGCACCTCCCCCATGACGCCAGGGCAGTTCCTGCTGGATTTGTGGCCCAGCCTCCACCAGCACTGCCCGGACATCAAATTCCAACTGGTGCCATACGAGAATACCCCGGAGAACGCCCGGGAGATCCTGCGCAATCTGGGGCAGAACATCGACATCGTGGCCGGTCCCTATGACCAGAATCTGCTGGATACCCGCCAATGCGCCGCTCTGGAACTGAGCCGGGAGCCGGTTCGCTGCGCGGTGTCCATCTACCACCCGCTGGCGGCCAAGGAGACTCTGACGGCAGACGACCTCCACGGAGAGAACTTCCTGATGATCCGCCGGGGCTGGAACCACTATCTGGATCAGATGCGGGACGAGCTGTGGCGGGATCACCCCCAGATCCACATCGTGGACTTCGACTTTCTCAGCATCAACATCTTCAACCAGTGCGAAAACTCCAACGACATCCTCATGACCATCGATAACTGGAAGAATATTCACCCCCTGCTGAAAACCATCCCGGTGGACTGGGACTACACCGTTCCCTTCGGCCTTTTCCACTCCCCCAAGCCATCTGCCACCGTGAAGCGTTTCCTCAAAGCGGTCAAGACCGTGTACGAGCTGTAACACAAAGGTATATACTGCATAACTTTTCGAGACTTCTGCGGAAGTCTCGATTTTTTTATAATAGAGGCACAAAAGGAATCGCCCCCGCATGGGGCGGGATCAAGAGGTGTGCCATGAATAATTTTCTCTTTGAAAACGGGACCAAGTTCCTCTTTGGCGGCGGCTGTGTGCGGGAGTATCTGGCCAGTTTTCTGGCTGGGTACGGTCCCAGCGTGCTGCTGGTCACGGAGGAGGAAGGCCGGAACTGCGATGCGGCGGATGAGGCGCGGGACATCCTGCGCCGAAGTGGGAAACAGACGGCGGAGTGCGTAGTCGGCCCGCTCTGCCCCCGGTATGAGCAGGTGCAGCAGGTGGCCCGGCTGTGCCGGGAGCACCACGTGGACCTGATCCTCGGCGTGGGTGGCTCCGCTGTTTTGGACGGCTGCAAGGCCGCCTCTCTGGCGGCGGTGTGCCGGGGCGACCTGTGGGAGAATTTTGGGGAATTGCAGGGAGTGGTGGACGTGCCGCCCCTGCCGGTGGGCTTTGTGGCCTCCCACTTGGAGGCCGGGGCTATCAACGGCGCGGCGGGGCTGGTCCACGAAAATCAGTGTGTCTGGAGGGACTATCCTCCCTGTGACCCGCAATTTGCCCTGCTGGACCCGGGCTATACCCGCAAACTGCCTCGTCAACTGCTTACTGCCCAGGGATTCTCCGCCCTGGCCGGCGCGTTGGAACAATATCTGACCCCGGCGGACGGGATGGGCGTCTCCCATGAATTGCTGGAAACCTTGATGCGGGGCATGGTCCAAGATCTGCGCGCCTGCCGGGCCGCCCCCTGTGACGAGGACGCCCAAAGCAACCTGGTGTGGCGGTGCGCCCTGTGGGGAAGCCGGTTTTTCCAGCTGGGCCGACGGTTCTCCTTCCCGCCTTTGCCGCTGCGTGAGGCCGCCATCCTCTCGTCATCGGATTGGGCGGAGTACGCCGGGGCGCTGGCTGTCCTTCTCCTGGCCCATTGCCGTCGGGAGGCGGAGCGACATCCCGCTATGTTGGAGCAACTGGCCCGTGTGGTATGGGGAGTGCCGGAAACAGGTCAAGACGAGCGAGAAGCGGCTCAGGCCGGCATCCGTGCCTTTGCGGACTTCCTGCGGGAGCTGGAACTGCCCACAGAATATGCGGAATTGGACGATGCTCTGCGGTGCCATTTGAAACAATCCGTCGCCACTCAAAACCTTTTGGTATATACTGCGTAACGAATCGGAACTTCCGCGGAGGGCGGATCTGCATTATCATCATTCCTGTAAGAACGATACCCGCAAGGAGGCATTTGACGATGAATACGCGCACACTGGGCGCTGACCTGACGGTCTCCGCTGTGGGGCTGGGCTGCATGGGGTTCAGCCACGCCTACGGAGCGCCCACAGAGCGGAGAGAGGCTGTCCGGGGCATCCGGGCCGCTTACGATATGGGCTACACCCTGTTTGACACCGCCGAGACCTACGGCACCGCCGCCGACCCCCACGAAAACGAGAAGCTGGTGGGTGAGGCGCTGAAGGATGTCCGGGACAAGGTGCAGATCGTCACCAAGTTCGGCATCCGCTTCGACGAGACCAGCACGGCGGTAAATAAACCCCTGATCCCCGACGCACGGCCTGAAACGATCCGATCCTCGGTGGAGGGTTCTCTCCGGCGGCTCCGGACCGACCACATCGACCTTTACTTTCAGCACCGGATGGACCCCAACGTGGAGCCGGAGGAAGTGGCAGGCGTTATGGCCGGCCTGATGAAAGAGGGCAAGATCACCCACTGGGGCATTTCCGAGGCGACGGAGGATTATCTGCGCCGGGCCCACGCGATCTGTCCGGTGACGGCGGTGCAGAACCGCTACTCCATGATGGCACGGTGGCACGAGACCCTGTTCCCGGTGCTGGAGGAGCTGAACGTGGGCTTTATGGCCTTCTCTCCCATGGCCAACGGCCTGCTGACCGGGGCCTACGGGAAGGGCTCCAAATTCGACCCCAAGCTGGACTACCGCAGCGCCATGCCCCAGTTCACGCCGGAGGCGGCGGAGGAGAACCGGGAGCTGCTGGACCTGCTGAACAATATGGCGACGGAGAAGCACGCCACCCCCGCCCAGCTCTCTCTGGCCTGGATGCTGTGCAAAAAGCCGTACATTGTCCCCATTCCCGGCAGCCGGAAGGTGGAGCGGATGCGGGAGAACGCCGGGGCGGCCGAGGTGAAGCTGTCCGCCGCCGAGGTGGCCCGGCTGGATCATGTCCTGGACACCATCCCCATGTCCGCCGTGTTCGGCGGCACGAAGGTCATCAACAAGTAAACAGATGAAAGCAGAAAGGATGAACGCTCGATGAAACAGCACCGCAAATGGCTGACTCTGGCCCTGGCTGGGGCCTTGACCCTCTCTCTGCTGGCCGGGTGCGCCGGGAATGAGACTCCTGGCACATCCGACAGCAGCTCTACTTCCCAGGAGACACAGGAGTCCGCCCCACAAGCAGATCCCAACGCCCTGGTGATCGCCGAGCAGGGCATCTTCTCCGCCGGCGGCACGGTGATCCAGTCCGACGGAACCTTTGACGTGGCCAACTACTACACCTCCCGGGAGGGCTCCACTTCCCATGTGGACCACGCCAACGTGCTCTACCAGATCCCCGAGGATGCCACGGGGCTGCCCATGGTATTTCTCCACGGCTACGGCCAGTCCCGCATGGGCTGGATGACTACCCCCGACGGCCGGGAGGGCTGGAGCGATATGTTCCTGCGCATGGGCCACAGCGTCTGGCTCATCGACCAGCCTCGCCGGGGCGAGGCTGGCCAGACCTCCGTGGCGGGCACCATGACCACCACCCCTTCCGACCAGACCTGGTACACCCAGTTCCGCATCGGCACTTATCTCAACGACGAGTTCACCTACAACGAGGGCTCCCAGTTCCCCCAGGGGGAGGAAGTGCTGGACCAGTTCTTCCGCCAGATGACCCCGGACACAGGCATGGACAACGCCAATAACGACCAGAACATCGACAACGCGGTGGTGGCCCAGGCGGTGGCGGCGGCCATTGACGAGATCTATGACCGCACCGGCCAGGACTCCATCCTGGTGACCCACTCCCAGGGCGGCCGGCCCGGCTGGGAGGTGCCCCGCTACACCGACCATGTGTCTGCCATCGTGGCCATCGAGCCCGGCGGAGCGCCCCAGGTGGACAGCGACGCCTACAACGCCATGGTGGAGCAGGAGATCCCCGTCACCTTCTACTACGGCGACTACATTGGTGAGGAGTTCACCGACGTGCCCGCCGCCGCCATGTGGTCCATGATGGCCTCCAGCGCCGATACCTTTACCGAGGCGTACAACGCCGCCGGCGGAAACAGCACCGTGATCCACCTGCCCGACGAGGGTATCACAGGCAACTCCCACTTCATGTTCCAGGAGCTGAACAACGATGTGATCGCCGACCACATTGAAGCCTGGATTCAGGAAAATGTGGAACCGTAACGCCAAATCAGAAAGGACTGTTTAATGATGAAATTCACTTGGAAAAAGCTGCTCAGTCTGTCCCTGGCGGCGGTGATGGCCCTGTCCCTGGCCGCCTGCGGGCAGAGCGGCACCACGGATGACAGCCAATCTGCCGCTCAGAGCCAGGAGGAGACGTCTACTCCCGCTCCTACGCCCACCCCCGAAAATGGTGAGGAGACCTCCACGCCGGATGCCTCTGAGCCGGAGGACAGCCAGAGCGGGGAGAGCGGCGGTGTGCTGGTGGTCTATTATTCCGCCACCGGCAACACGGAGAATGTGGCAAATTACATTGCCGAGGCCACCGGCGGCGACCTGTTTGAGATTACTCCGGCGGAACCCTATACCTCCGATGACCTGAACTGGACCGATGACAACAGCCGGGTGACGCTGGAGCATGAGGATGAGTCCCTGCGGGATGTAGAGCTGGTGGCCGAAACCGTGGACAACTGGGACAGATACGACACCGTATTTATTGGCTACCCCATCTGGTGGGGCATCGCCGCCTGGCCGGTGGATACCTTCGTGGAGGCCAATGACTTCACCGGCAAGACGGTGATCCCCTTCTGTACCTCTTCCAGCTCCGGCTTGGGCCAGAGCGGCGAACTGCTGGCCGAGCTGGCCGGTACCGGCGACTGGCAGGAGGGACAGCGGTTCCGCTCCAGCGCCAGCCAGGAAGATGTGACCGAATGGGTGGACAGCCTGGGCCTGAACTGATCGAACACAACAAGACCGGGGAGCCGGGAGCGCATGGCTCCGGCTCCCCGTCTGCTTAAAATGAAATGAGAAGGAAGTGTTTGAAATGCCGAAAAAAATATTGATCCTGTCCGCCAGCCCCCGGAAGGGCGGCAACTCCGACCTGCTGTGCGACCAGTTCGCCAAGGGGGCGGAGGAGGCGGGCCATCAGGTGGAAAAGATCCGGGTACAGGAGAAGAAGATCGCCCCCTGTCTGGCCTGCTACGGCTGCCGGAACACCGGCGTGTGCGTCCAGAAGGATGACATGGCGGACATCTTGGACAAGCTGGTGAAGGCCGACGTGCTGGTGCTGGCCACGCCGGTTTATTTCTACTCCATGGACGGTCAGCTCAAGACCCTCATCGACCGCACACTGCCCCGGTACACGGAGATTCGGGACAAGGAGGTCTACTTCATCGCCACCGCCGCCGCGGGCCGGGGAGCGATGGAGCGCACCATGGACGCCATGCGGGGCTTTACCGACTGCCTGCCCGGCGCCCAGGTGAAGGGGACCGTCTATGGTTCCGGCGTCTACCAGAGGGGGGAGGTCATGGACACCAAGGCGTTCCAGGAGGCCTACCAGCTGGGCAAAAAAGTCTGAGCAAGAAAGAAGGCTGACCCGTTTCCATGGCACAATTTACCGAGCGAGAACTGTTTGAATGCATTCTGTTCCCAAAAGCCGTGAATAACACAGTATGGAGCAGATCCCTGACGCCATGAACCTGTTTTTGAACCATGACCGGAGCCTCATCAAGCCGGTCATCTACAACGACTGATCTCATTTTAGAAAGGATGTTTTCTATGGAATACGCAACCTTGAACAACGGCGTGAAAATGCCCATGGCGGGCATCGGGACCTTCCTGCTGACCCCCGACGAGGCAGAGGCCTCCGTCCTCAGTGCCCTCCAGTGCGGCTA
>ULSJ01055893.1_pt1 | contig 14065 bp, 14 predicted proteins | sample 1956291 | NCBI WGS metagenome assembly ULSJ01 (sample SAMEA4835705, study PRJEB28245) | human gut metagenome | biome: gut microbiome; material: fecal sample | place: Denmark | collected 2008 | reverse complement strand
GATCCCCGATGCGCCTCCGGTAATGAATACCCGCTTGTGTAGTCCTTCCGGTCGGCCGGATTTTTTCCGTGCCGGTTTGCGTGATTGTTCCCAGGCCGATTTCCGGGCCTGGTACTGTTCGTATTGTCGCTCGATGTAGTTGTCTGCCATATTGTTCTTCTGAAAAAATTTTTCTCTGCCCGCAAAAGTACAAAAAAGAATTCATTGATTAAGTAGATAAGTGTAAGATTAAAGGCCGAATTGTATGGGTATTTAGATTGTTTTACTATCTTTGTGAAAACGATTACATGTAAAACTGAATATGAAGATGAACTTACAGACTATTCTGAACCGGTTGAACATCGAACGGTTGAGCCCGATGCAGCAGGAAGTGCTGGAAGCCGGCAGAAAAGGCGATGATTTGATTTTGCTTTCGCCCACAGGTACGGGCAAGACCCTGGCTTTCCTGTTGCCCCTGGTAGAATCGTTGCAACCGGATGTGGAAGGTGTGCAGGCGGTGGTACTGGTACCTTCGCGCGAACTGGCACTCCAGATAGAGCAGGTGTTCAAGGCCATGGGCACCGGATTCAAGGTGATGAGCTGTTACGGCGGACGTCCGGCCATGGAAGAACACCGTACCATGAAAAGCCTGCATCCGGATGTGATTATCGGTACGCCGGGACGTATGAACGACCACTTGGGCAAGCAGAATTTCGATGCGGGTACTGTCCGTTTGCTGGTGATCGATGAATTCGACAAGAGCCTGGAGCTGGGTTTCCAGGAAGAAATGGCCGAGGTTATCGGCGCGTTGCCCCGGTTGAGACAACGCTATTTGTTGTCGGCTACCGATGCGGAAGAGATTCCCCGGTTTACGGGCGTAGACAGGCGTACCCGGAAGCTGAATTTCCTTTCCGAAGAAGAGAAGCCTGCGGCCGCTTCGTTGCAGGTATATTGCGTTCCGTCGCCCGTGAAAGACAAGCTGGAAACCTTGTACCGGCTGGTATGCGCGTTGGGGAGTGAACCCACGCTGGTTTTCTGCAATTACCGTGAAAGCGTAGACCGGGTAGGGAAGTATCTCCACTCGATGAAAGTTTATTGCGAAACCTTCCACGGAGGCATGGAACAGGAAGACCGGGAGCGCGCCCTGTATAAGTTCCGTAACGGAAGTTGTCACATTTTCATTTCCACCGATCTGGCGGCTCGCGGACTGGATATTCCGGAAATTAAGAATGTGGTGCATTACCATTTGCCGGTAGCGGAAGACGGATACATCCATCGGAACGGACGTACGGCCCGTTGGGATGCGGATGGAAAGGCTTACCTGATTCTCGGACCGGAAGAGAAAATGCCTGAGTTCGTTCCGGCGGATGTGGAAACCTTTGTTTTCCCCGATCCGTTGCCGCAACCGGAATTGCCCGAATTCCTTACCTTATATATAGGAAAAGGAAAGAAAGATAAAATCAACAAAATCGATATCGTAGGTTTTCTTTCGAAAAAGGGAGGACTGAACCGCGATGAAATCGGACGGGTAGACGTGAAAGACCATTATGCCTTTGCGGCCATTTCGCGCAAGAAAGCCCGTCAGGTACTGGCACTGATCCGGAACGAGAAGATCAAGGGCATAAAGACACTGATAGAACCGGCCAGATAAAAGGAAAAGTATTCTTGCGCGAAAAGGCATGAAAAGCAGCGGGGTAGTGACAAAAATAAATTTTTTGTCACCTTACTTTTATGTGCTGTCAAATTGAAAGTAAATGGTATTCTGCTTTTTTAAAATGAAAGAAATATTTTTGTTTTATTGGAAAATTATCACGCAAAGCTTTGGAAGTACCAAAATAATCGCTAAATTCGCATTTGTTAGAATTAAGAAATTGAATGTTTAACCAAAACAATATTTCCATGAAAAAACATAATTTTAATGCGGGACCCTCTATCCTGCCGCGCGAAGTGATTGAAAAAACAGCACAGGCAATTCTCGATTTTAATGGTTCGGGACTTTCGTTGATGGAGATTAGTCACCGTGCTAAAGATTTCCAGCCGGTCGTTGACGAAGCCGTGGCTTTGTTCAAAGAACTGCTGAATATTCCGGAAGGCTATTCGGTATTGTTCCTGGGCGGTGGTGCAAGTATGGAATTCTGTATGGTCCCCTATAATTTCCTCCAGAAAAAGGCTGCTTACCTGAATACCGGTACCTGGGCCAAGAAAGCCATGAAAGAAGCAAAGGGCTTCGGCGAAACCGTTGAGGTGGCTTCTTCCGAAAAGGACGGTTATACATACATCCCGAAGAATTATGAAGTACCTGCCGACGCAGACTATTTCCATATTACGACCAACAATACCATTTACGGTACCGAGCTTCATGCCGATCCGGATGTAAGTGTACCGCTGGTAGGCGATATGTCTTCCGATATATTCTCTCGTCCGGTAGATGTTTCCAAGTATATCTGCATCTACGGCGGCGCGCAGAAGAACCTGGCTCCGGCGGGTGTTACGTTCGTCATTGTGAAGAACGATGCGCTGGGCAAGGTAGACCGTCACATCCCGACCATGCTGAACTACCAGACCCATGTAGACAAAGGATCCATGTTCAATACACCTCCGGTAGTGCCTATCTATGCGGCATTGCAGACCTTGCGCTGGCTGAAAGAGCAGGGCGGTGTGGAAGAAATGCAGCGCAGGGCCAAGGCTCGTGCCGAATTGCTGTATGGAGAAATTGACCGCAACAAGCTGTTCCGCGGCACCGTTACCAACGTAGAAGACCGCTCCCTGATGAACATCTGTTTCGTCATGGCCGACGAATACAAGGATCTGGAAGCCGATTTCCTGAAGTTCGCTACCGAAAAGGGAATGGTAGGTATCAAGGGACATCGTTCCGTAGGCGGTTTCCGTGCTTCCTGTTACAACGCCATGCCGATAGAAAGCGTACAGGCGCTGGTAGATTGCATGCAGGAATTCGAAAAGTTACATTAATATCCTTTTAAAACAACCGTGAAATAAGGACGTGTGGAAAAGGATACACGTCCTTATTTCTTTAAAATCTGAAACGTATGAAAGTATTGGTCGCTACAGAGAAACCGTTTGCCAAGGTTGCGGTAGACGGTATTCGCAAGGAAGTAGAAGCAGCAGGTTATGAATTGGCTTTACTGGAAAAATATACAGACAAGAAGGCGTTGCTGGATGCCATAAAGGATGCGAACGCCATCATCATCCGAAGTGACATCATCGACAAGGAAGTGCTTGATGCCGCTCCGGAACTGAAAATCGTGGTTCGCGCCGGCGCCGGTTACGACAATGTAGACCTCGAAGCCGCTACGGCTCACGGAGTCTGCGTCATGAATACACCGGGACAGAACTCGAACGCGGTGGCCGAACTGGCTTTCGGCATGATGGTGATGGCCGTACGTAACTTCTACGACGGCAAGTCGGGCACGGAGCTGAAGGGCAAGAAACTGGGTATTCATGCGTATGGCAACGTGGGACGCAACGTGGCCCGTATCGCCAAGGGATTTGGCATGGACATCTATGCGTACGACGCGTTCTGCCCCAAGGAGGCTATCGAAGCCGACGGCGTGAAGGCGGTGGCCAGTGCCGAGGAACTGTATGCCACCTGCAACGTGGTATCCCTGCACATTCCTGCTACGGCCGAAACCAGGAATTCCATCAATTACGACCTGGTGAACCGGATGCCGAAAAACGGTTTGCTGGTGAATACGGCTCGTAAGGAGGTCATCAACGAAGCCGAACTGATCAAGCTGATGGAAGACCGTCCGGACCTGAAGTATGTGACCGACATCATGCCGGTGGCCAACGAAGAGTTTGCGGCCAAGTTCCCGGGACGTTATTTTTCCACACCAAAGAAGATGGGTGCCCAGACGGCCGAGGCAAATATCAATGCCGGTATTGCGGCGGCCCGTCAGATTGTGGGCTTCCTGAAGGATGGTTGTGAGAAATTCCGTGTAAATAAAAAGTAACTCCTTATCTTACGCATGAATGAGACTGACGAGTGGCGAACGGCATTCACTGATTCCGTTGGGAATCGGAAGTTCCTTGCTGCTGGTAAATGCCTTGTGCGGGTCGTTTCTGGATGATTTCTGGCAGGGATTTCTGTGCGGCATGGCACTGGTATGTTTCCTTTATGCGTTTCGGACGTTAGTGTTATTTTTCAAACGAAATTTCAATCATTATGGCAATCGTTAAACCATTCAAGGGGATTCGTCCGCCGCAGGACCTGGTGGAGCAGGTGGCTTCACGCCCTTACGACGTGTTGAACTCGGCTGAGGCCCGTGAGGAAGCGAAGGGCAACGAGAAATCATTGTATCACATCATCAAGCCGGAAATCGATTTTCCCGAGGGAACCGACGAGCATGACCCGCGCGTGTACGACAAGGCGGTAGAGAACTTCCGGATGTTCCAGAAAAAAGGCTGGCTGGTGCAGGACGACAAACCGTGTTATTATATTTATGCCCAGACCATGAACGGCAAGACGCAGTATGGTCTGGTGGTGGGAGCATACGTGCCCGACTACATGAACGGGGTCATCAAGAAGCACGAACTTACCCGCCGCGACAAGGAAGAAGACCGCATGAAGCATGTCCGGGTAAACAATGCGAACATCGAACCGGTGTTCTTTGCCTATCCGGAAAGCAAGGTGCTGGACGCCATCGTGGCCAGGTATACCGCACAGAAGCCGGTATACGATTTCGTGGCTCCCGACGACGGCTTCGGACATCAGTTCTGGGTGATTGACGACGACAACGACATCGAGGCGATAACGGAAGCGTTCCGGGAAATGCCTTCGCTCTACATTGCCGACGGCCATCACCGTAGCGCGGCGGCCGCCCTGGTAGGTGCGGAGAAGGCCGCCCAGAACCCGAATCATCGGGGCGACGAGGAATACAACTACTTCATGGCGGTATGTTTTCCGGCCGAGCAGCTCACCATCATCGACTACAACCGGGTGGTAAAAGACCTGAACGGACTCACGCCTCAGGAATTTCTGGAAGCGCTGAAGAAGAACTTCGTGGTGGAGGAGAAGGGCGCGGACATCTACAAGCCGGCGGCCCTGCATAACTTCTCGCTTTACCTGGATGGCAAGTGGTACAGCCTGACGGCCAAACCGGGCACGTACGACGACAACGACCCGATCGGGATACTGGATGTCACCATTTCGTCAAACCTGATCCTGGATGAGATTCTGGGCATTAAGGACCTGCGGAGCGACAAGCGCATCGATTTCGTGGGAGGTATCCGCGGACTGGGCGAGCTGAAGAAGCGCGTGGACAGCGGCGAGATGAAGATGGCGCTGGCCCTCTATCCGGTATCGATGAAGCAGCTGATGGACATTGCCGATACGGGCAACATCATGCCGCCGAAAACGACCTGGTTCGAACCGAAGCTCCGCTCGGGACTGGTAATCCACAAGCTGGAATGAGCCGATTCCGGGCATGATGTCTGAACTTATAGGGCAGGTTTCTGTGTCCCGATGCACAGGAACCTGCTTTTTTTATGTTACGGACGGCCGGAAAAGCGATTTTTTATTACTTTTGCTTCATGATGCAAGAAGATACCTATAAGACCATTGAAGGGAAAGCCGAATCCATCTACACGGAGAAGCGGAGTAAGTTTATTGCCATAGCGCTTCCGGTACGGACACTGGCCGAGGTCAAGACATACCTCGAGGAATATCAGAAGAAGTATTACGACGCCCGTCACGTGTGTTACGCGTACATGCTGGGGCCCGAACGCAAGGATTTCCGTGCCAATGACAACGGAGAGCCTTCGGGTACGGCCGGAAAGCCGATTCTCGGACAGATCCTCTCGAAGGAGCTGACCGACGTGCTGGTGATCGTGGTACGATACTTCGGTGGAATCAAGCTGGGCACGAGCGGCTTGATCGTGGCTTACCGTACGGCGGCAGCCCAGGCGCTGGAAGAAGCCGTGGTGCTGGAGAAAACCGTCGACGAAGACGTAAGAATTGTTTTTGAATATCCTTTTATGAACGATGTGATGCGGATTGTCAAGGAAGAGAATCCCGAAATCCTCGAGCAGTCGTACGACATGGATTGTCAGATGCGCCTGCGTATCCGGAAATCTTTCATGGCGAAGCTGCGCAGCCGGCTGGAGAAGGTAGAGACCTTGTATTTCCCTGATGACGATGTAACATCTTTGTAATATGTTTGTCATATACAGGTCGTCTCCGTCTTTTACTTTTGCGGCGTAGAACAAAGACCTGTATATTATATGATCAAGAGACTTTTCTCAGTAATTTGCGTCGTGCTTTTTGCGGGAGTGGCAGGAGCACAGGATTGGAAAGACTATCTGCCCAGTGTGCACGGAACCATACGCGGCAAGTATGAATATCAGACAACGACCGAGGAACAGCGCTTCCAGGTGCGTAACGCACGTATCAGCCTGGATGGAAAGATTCACGACCTGGTAGGGTATAAGGCCGAAATCGACTTGTCCGACGAAGGACAGATCAAAATGCTCGATGCCTACGCCCGGGTGACTCCTGTACACGATTTCGACATTACCATCGGCCAGATGCGTGTACCGTTCACCATCGATGCGCACCGTTCCCCCCATCAGCAGTATTTTGCCAACCGTTCCTTTATAGCCAAGCAGGTGGGAAACGTCCGCGATGTGGGCGCTACCCTGGGATATACGGTTCGCGAAGGTTTTCCGCTGGTCATCGAGGGAGGACTCTTCAGCGGTTCCGGACTGACGGAGCAGAAGGAATGGCACCGGATTCTCTGCTATTCGGCCAAGTTGCAACTGAAGCCGTGGAAGAACTACAACCTGACCCTGAGTATCCAGCGTATCCGTCCCGCCGAAACAAATATCTATATGTACGATGCCGGCACGTATTACGAGTGGAACAACTGGCATTTCGAGGTCGAAGGCTTGTACAAGCATTATGACCATCACATGTTCTCCGATGTATGGGCCGTCGATGCGTTTGTCAATTACGACTGGTTCATCCCGAAAAAGCGTTTCCCGTTTAAGAAAATCTCTTTCCTGGGCCGTTTCGACTACATGGGCGACCATAGCGACGGTACCACGTATGGCGACGAAGGTTCCGACCGCGCCGGAAAGCTGACCGTTACGGACTATGCCCGGAAGCGTATCACGGGCGGGCTGACATTCAGTTTCGGAAAACCGTTCCAGGCAGACCTTCGTCTGAACTATGAGAAATATTTCTACGACGATACTTCGCTGGCCAAATCCTCAGAACTTGACAAGATCGTAGTAGAAATGATGGTCCGTTTCTAAAGAAATTCTATCACTTGAATAACCGATCGCTGCTATCCCGTCACAATGTCTCATGTTTCATGAACTTTGTGGCGGGTTTTTTGTTTCTTCATTTGTAAGTTATGTAAAAAATGTTATCTTTGTAGAACCTATAGAACGTTGGCTATGAAGCGGATCTTTCATACGGTTTTAGTGGTATCGGTTTTTCTGGCAGGAGGCTGTATCCGTCCGGAAAAGCAGGTGGAAGAGGTTCCTGTGGCGCGGCAGGACTCCGGAAGAATTGTTGTGGAAGTGGGCGAACTTCCGTTCCAGGAGAAACCTCTCTTGGAAACGGACATCGTACTGACGCGTGAACTCCTGTATGACAAGTATACGCTGGCCGACGAGTATCCTTACCGCGACACGGTCCGTCGGGTGAAATGGGAGATTGTCCGAAAAAGCCTTGCCTTCATCGAGAACATGCAGGACACGCGCACGGCGTGGACTGTTTTTCAGAATTACAAGAACCGGAACGGCGAAGCGCCGCTGGTGCATGCGTATAAGCGCGATGTGTTCCGCCGCATAGCCGATACGCTGGGCGTGGAGCGCTACCAGTCGGTGCCGCTCTACCTGCCTTCGGACACCGTGACTCCCGTGCGCTACGGGCGTGACGGCTCGTTGTCGGAGCTGATGGCCCAGACGGGCAGCTTCTACAAGGTCCGGCCGGTATCCATCGAAGGAGAATGGCTGGTACCCGTGCGCTATGTCAGGTTGTTGCCCGATAGTGTCAGGTTTCATCACGTGATCTTTGTCGACCGGAAAGACCAGCACATCGTTACGCTGGAATGGAAGGAACGCGGCTCGTGGCTCATCCGGAGCGTGAATCCGGCCACTACGGGGCTTCACCGCCCTCCTTACGGGCAGGAAACTCCCCTGGGCCTGTACCTCATTCAGGAGAAGAAGGAGCGGATGGTGTTCCTCAAGGACGGATCCTCGGCCACGGGCGGATATGCTCCATACGCCAGCCGCTTTACCAACGGCGCCTACATCCACGGAGTGCCGGTCAACGTCCCGCGCACGGCCATGATCGAATACAGCTACACCCTGGGCACCACCCCCCGTTCGCACATGTGCGTGCGGAATGCCACCTCTCATGCCCGGTTCATCTACGAGTGGGCCCCGGTAGCCCAGTCGCTGGTGGTGGTTATCGAATAAATTTCCGGTTGTTTCTTTGTTTTTAACACTCTGTCAGTGAATAGGTTCGGAATTTATGACTACCTTTGCAACCGTTTTCTGATAGAGATTGTTCCGTTATGCGCCGTATCGTAAGTTTATTGATTCTGTTTATTCTTCCTTCATTGTTCGTACTCACCGGAAACCGGGCTCCCGAGGGGGCTTCCTGTCCGGCCGTCAATGCCCCTTCGAAGACCGATGTCTGTACCTCCCTGTACCATGATATGCAGCTCGAGGGAGTCGTCAACTGGAAAGCATTCCGGCAAGCCGTGACGGGGTATCTCAAGATTACGGAGCGCAAGAAAGACGTGCTTACGCTGATCGATTTCTCGAAACCTTCTACCGAGAAGCGGCTTTACGTGTTCGATATGAAGAAGAAAACGCTGCTCTTCCAGTCGGTTGTCTCTCACGGGAAGAACAGCGGGGGAAATTACGCCACCTCTTTCTCGAACGAATACGGGTCCTACAAGAGCTCGCTGGGCTTTTACCTTACCGATACTCCCTACCAGGGAAAAAACGGCTATTCGCTCATCCTGGACGGGCTGGAGAAGGGAATCAACGATTGTGCGCGCCAGCGGGCCATCGTGATGCACGGGGCCGCCTATGCCGATCCGTCGGTGGCACGTACCGCCGGGCGCCTGGGCAGAAGCTTCGGTTGTCCTGCCGTGCCGCGTAATCTTTCGCGGCCCATTATTGACGCCATCAAGGGCGGAAGCGTGATCTTCATCTATGCCGAGTCGCCCGAGTATCTGGCGCACAGCTCCATTCTGGGAAGGGAAGACGTGGGATAACGCCTTGTCTTTTTCCCCTTTTCTTCCTCTTTGGACGCCTGTCGGGTCAGTTTTCTTCCATGTCCTGCAGGTGTATCTCCAGCGCTTTTACGGAAATGTGTATTTCCCAGATGGAAAGTCCCAGCGAGGCGATGAGCAGCAGAAGGGCCAGTCCGAAAATGTATACCGAGAGGGCGTGCAGGCCGATGTAGATCAGAAACATGGTGATGACGCAGAAAAACAGGCTCGAGATACCGAGCACCTGCATGTTGCGGGTCAGGTACAGCCTGCGCCGCAGGTTGCTTATCTGGGCGGCGGTCACCTCTGAATGCTGCTTCACGTACTGGTCCTTGAGGGTACGCACCAGTTGGGCGTACGAGAGAAACCGGTTGGTGTAGGCCAGCAGGATGAGCGAGACGGCCGAGAAGAGCAGGGTAGGAGTAGTTAGGGTAAGTTCGTTCATGAGTCTTGAAAAAATCGTTCGTCAATAAGTTTCTTCGGGATCCTTGCTTTCCAGCAGGTTGGAGGCGAGACCGTCGGCCGCCTGTATCAGCGAGCAGAGCGGACAGATGCGCTTGGCCGTGTCGAAGTTGGCCTTCAGGTCCGGACTCTGGAACGGCAGGTCCCAGGCCGACATGTGCCAGCGGATGGCCATGATTTCGTCGTCCGAGAGGTCGAGTCCCATCCGTAGCAGGACGATTACCGACTTTTCTCCGTGTCCGAGCGGGAAATCCGAATAGTCCAGTTCGTACGTTTCGTAGTCTACCCATTGTCCGAGGCGGTCTTTCCGTTTCCGGACGCATTTCTGGTAGATGTCGGCTTTGCAGAGGTCGTGTAGCAGCGACGCGATGATGACACTTTCCTTGTTGAGGCTTTCTTCCAGTTCGGGTTTCAAAAGCAGCATCTGGTCCCGTAGCATCAGACCTATCTTGCACACGTTGAGGGAGTGTTCCAGCAGGCCGCCTTCGTGGTTCAGGTGAAACTTGCTGGAGGCCGGTGCCTGAAAGAATCCCAGTTCCTCCAGCTGGAGGATTACTTCGTCCATGCCCTCTCTTCCCGTAGAGTAGAGCAGCTCGACGAATTCATTCTTATTTTGTTTCATGTTTACATCCATATTTTGAACAAGTTTTAAAAGGTTTCTGCGGTAAATTTATATAAAATCGCGGTAAAGTTGCCCGGTCGGTCCGTAGAATCGTCGAAAATTTTATGCGGGAGACCTTCCGCTTCCGGCGCGGAGTAGAAACCCCGTGCTTTTCCGGTTCGGATTCGTTTGGTAAAACCGGAAACAATCCCTATTTTTGCCGGTCGAAGCAACCGAAAAAAACAAACAAGTTCCTGTATGAAGCACATAGAAGTGGTAGCGGCCGTAATCGTCCGCGACGGAAAATACTTTGCCACCCAGCGCGGCTACGGCGAGTTCAAGGATTACTGGGAGTTCCCCGGCGGAAAGGTAGAGCCTGGCGAAAGCCGCGAGGAAGCCCTGGCACGCGAGATCCGCGAGGAGCTGGACACCGACATCCGGGTGGATGACTTTCTTGTTACGGTAGATTGCGACTATCCGTCGTTTCACCTCACCATGCATTGCTACCTGTGTTCGGTAGTTTCCGGCAGGCTGGTGCTGAAGGAGCACGAGAATGCCGCCTGGCTGGGCATTGGGGAGCTGGACCGTGTGGCATGGCTTCCGGCGGATGTGGAAGTGGTGAAAGAGATTACCGCACGGACATCCCGTTAATTGTGGACGTACCGTTGGCTGTTTGCTAACAGATAGATTACCCCTGTTATGGGCACTACGATGGAACTGATGTTGATGGCCGACGCTTCGTCCGTGAAAAACCGCAGGAGCAGGTAGCTCACGAAAACCACTACGCCGATGATACAGAACACGCGGCACGTGAAGACTTTGAGCCCTTTCACGTCAACTTTTTTCTGTTGTTCGGGCGTCATGGTGTTGTAGCCGGCAATGAGTTTGGGGAATCTCCGGACGAGGAGTCCCAGCAGGATGAAGAAGGCGGAAAAGATGGGGATAAAGGGGTTCATATAGCTTGCTTTTGGGGGTAAGGAATGAAAGGTTTTTTTCTGTGTTTCGGGTAATCCATGAGAGGAACAGGCTCTGCATCTTGAATGTACTTTCCATGATTTTTACTTGTATAAATATAGTGATTATTTACTGGATATACTATTGTATATGGTTAAATAATGTAAAAGAAGGCCTTTCGGAAAGTGGTTTAAGCCGTATCACGACTTCATCGGCAATGCCTCGGTGTGTTTGTCCTGAGAAGGATGAGACATTATGTTTTGTAAAGTAATATTTAGAGATAGGGCTGCCCGGACCGGACGGCTGTATTGGCATTCGTTCCAAACATTTTTTTGAAAAGTGGATGTTGGTATTTCCTGTTTGTAGGTGATATCCTCGTTCTGTTGTTGTATAAATTTATTACTTACTTGTTGTCCGTACAGATGCGGATTCCCTTGTTGGCACTATCTCCATTGGTTTATATTTTTTGTAAATTATATTTGAAATCACAATGATGTCTATTGAAATCAGGAAACGACATATAAGCGTGACAAATGACAAATGACAATTAAATTTAATCGACTTTTCAAAGATAGAAATAGAAAGATAGAAATAGTCTGATAAGACTATAATTTATAATTATATTATATATATAATATATATTATATATATAATATAAAATTTTCTATGGGAGTGAAATGACAAAAAAAATAATTGTCATTTGTCATTTGTCACGTTTGTCACAATGATCCGGAAACTCTTTTTCGTTATTTTGCAGAAAATTTACAAAAGCACAAATGTTTAACAGATTTTTACACCTTACGACCCCCTCATTTTTGGTTACGTGAGAAAAGTAGATTATATTTGCAATATAAAATTTTACGGAACAGGACGAAAACTACGGGCATCAGACAGAAAAACTAAACTTACACGTAGACTTACTAAAACCAAGTATTAACCTTAATCTGAAACAATTATGAGCATTTATTATCGGGTAGTAGAACGTAAGAACCTGCGCGACTTGGAATCGTCGGGAAAATATTACGCGTCGGGAGCATCCATCGGAAGCATGGGACTGAACGAACTCGCTTCGTGCGTAGCCATCCGTTCGGGGCGCTCGCAGGCAACGGTGGCCGGGATTCTGTACGACTTGTGCGAGGCGATTGTCTACTTCATCGGGCAGGGACGGAACGTAGGCCTGGGCAACTTCGGAATCATCCAGCTCCCCTGTGCGACAAGAGCGGAAGCGATACCCAAGAGGGATACCGCATTGTTACACAGTTTGTTGATGGTTTACCTCATAGTTGGTTGTTTCCTTGGCGGAAAGTCCGGTAACGTCCTGAATCCGTTCGGCGGCCAGTCCCGGTGCTTTCAGGTTGCGGGCGATGGATCTTTTCTCTTTGTTCTTACTTTTTCTACGTTCTTTTTTTCGCATAGTACGCGTTCACCCGTGCCAGAATATTTCCGTGCAGGGATTCCTGATAGAGCCACGGCTCGCAGCTGTGAAAGTCTCCCACATTCAGAAATCCCAGGATAGGGTGGTATTCCGATCCGCTGTATCCGTTCAGTACCAGTACGTGGTGTTCGGGTGAGACGGTCACGGTAATGGTATCCTGCAGGATGGCCGGTGTGGCGTCGGTGTGCCAGTTTACGGGATTGATACACATGGCGCAGGGAGCGGCCACTACGGGCTTTATGTAGCGCACGTCCGACACGGAATTGTAGCAGATAGTCACGCCCGTATCCGTGGCTCCACGGGCCGGGCGGATGTTCTCCGTAGCCAGTGTATCGGCAGGTGTCACCTTGTAGCCCAGTACGTAGGCGGCCACCAGCTTCCTGGCTACATCGGCGGGCATTGTTTTCAGCAGTTCTACCACCGCCTTCCCCCCCTGGCTGAAACCGGCCAGAATGAATGGGCGGTCAGTGTCGGAACGACGTTGCAGGAAGTTGTCGAAGGCACGCCGCACATCGTCGAAGGCTGTACGGAAGCGGTTGTTGATGGTATCTTCGTTCTGTGTCGCCCACACTTCGATGGTGATGTGCCGATAGTAGGGCGAATAGAAATCACCGGCGTCGCCCATGTAATCGGCGATGCGGGAAATCTCCTTGTCCATGTCGGCACGATGTTCAGGGTTGTATACGTCGGCATAGTGGCAGATGCTTCCATCGGTTGTTGTCCAGTCCTTTTCCCAGGTAGAGACGATGTAAAACACATCCGCGGCTTGCTTCACTCCGTTGTTTTCGCGTATGTACCACATGCTGGAGTCGTCATAGCAGGGTGCTTGAGGGATATAGCTGGTGGTATCTTTGTCGTCACGGTCCGTATGGTTGCCGCATGCGGAGAGCAGCAGGATGAATATACCGATGGGGTATATCAGTTTCTTGTAGGTCATTTCTGTTCGTTTTTGAGTTTGTTGGTTCATGTTCCCTTTGGGGTAGACACAGGCTTCCGGTTTTCAATCCTATTGTCAGTAATTGTCACATAGTTTGCTGATGGCTTGCCTTATAGTTGGTTTATTTCCTTGGCAGAAAGTCCGGTAGCGTTCTGAATCTGTTCGGTGGTCAGTCCCAGCGCTTTCAGGTTGCGGGCGATGGATCTTTTCTCTTCGTTCTTACCTTTCTCCATCCCTTTCTCTATCCCTTCTGCCATACCTTTCTCCATCCCTTTTTCTATCCCTTCTTTCATTCCTTTGACACGGCCTTCTTCCAGCCCTTTTTCTCTTCCTTCTTCCAGCCCTTTGGCACGTCCTTCTTCCAGTCCCTGTTCCCATCCGGCCCTTCGGACGTCTTCTTCCACAATCCGGCTTACCCGGTAGCGGTCCAGTGCCTTGTCGTAGGC
>ULSJ01043512.1_pt1 | contig 14308 bp, 12 predicted proteins | sample 1956291 | NCBI WGS metagenome assembly ULSJ01 (sample SAMEA4835705, study PRJEB28245) | human gut metagenome | biome: gut microbiome; material: fecal sample | place: Denmark | collected 2008 | reverse complement strand
TGATGGCTGTTGTTGGTTCTACCATATTCGATCAAACAATGTTTGGTAAAGATATAGATAAACAAATGACTAACACAATTGAAATTCAGGTCGCAGAACTCACAGCTCAAAGAGTTCATAATATTGAATTGAAATTAGCTTCGCTACATAATGAAAGTGATTCTTTGAGTCGCGTGAATAGTCTATTGCAGGCCGACGTAAACAAAAATCCATTCATTATTCAAACATCAAGAACTAATAGTCAGGATAAGATATTAATGCCTGATGGAACTATACAGACAGTGAACAATCCATCGGTAACAAAGACTCAAGTTCCTAATCCGAAACTTGCCCAAATTGAGGCCAATAATAAGAAGTTAGATAATATTACTATTCAAGAGCAAACCTGGTTAGAGAAAAAACAAACAATGGAAGAAGATGTGCGTAAAGAGTGCAAGGAAAGTGTAGGATTTCTGGAAGAACTTGAAGCAATGTGGTCTATAGTTACAACAAGACCTTTAGCAGGAGCTTTCTACCTAGTATTCTTCGTATTGCTAATGAGTTTGGAGTTGTTTGTAGTTGTGAGTAAAATGGTTGATAAGGAATGTGACTATGATGCAGCAATAAAAGGGGCTCAACAAGTTAGAATAGCACAATTTTCAAGTGCATTCAATCGTGCCAATCTTCAAAGAACAATTTAACCTATGACACTTCTCTATACATGTACATTGGCAATTTTGCCTACCGTGCATATTAGCTCTATTAACTCTCATGCCGTACCATATAGAGTATGCTCGGCCATTCATGTATGAGAAGTGTCTTTAAAAAATAACAGGTACGGTTAATTCAAAATAATGAAAGCATGGAATTTAATCTTTTTAAAAAGTTTAGAAAGTCTCTAACAATAAAGTATATCAACAAATTTCTTAGAGCAAAAGGAATTGCAACAAGTGAAGTTAGTGAAACTACCATTAGATTTAAGTTGTACGATATGAACTTTGATTTAAGTTCAGAAAAAGAGAGATTGATTATACGAGCAACTTTTAATTTAGGTGATGACATAAACATGGCGTGTATGTTCAAAGCTCTGAATCAAGTAAATTATGAACGCTGGATAGTAAAAGCATTTGTGGAAACATATACTCCTGATGATAATGACAAAGATACTAAAGTTGAATCTGCAATTATTTTCTCATTTGAAACATTCTGTTTTAGAGAATATGATTTCGCAAAAATCTATGAATTTGCCATATACGCATTAAATGATTGCATTGATTTCCACAAGAAGTGTTATAGTCAATATCTAAATGAATTGTCTCAAAAAGGTACAGATAAAGTTACTAAAATAGGATTTAGTCATAGTAGTAGTAACGAACCAACATCTTCCGTACCAATGGATGCAAAGCCCGCAAGAAAAATAGGATTTATTCAATAACGATAAAAAAAACAATAATATGAAACATGCTAAAATCATTTTAGCTATTGCCCTGGTTCTGTGTTTAGCAGATATGCCTTATGGCTACTACAACTTAATCAGATATGCAAGTTGTATTATATTTGGTCTAATGGCTTATATCGAAAACAAGGATAAGAATATGCCTAAGGTTATTTTATATGCTGCTATCGCAATCTTATTCCAACCATTCTTTAAGATAGCTCTAGGCCGTGACTTATGGAATTTTATAGATATCATTGCCGCTATCATATTAGTTGCACCAACCATTAAACAATACTTCCAAAAATGAAAAAGACTATAATCACACTTTTATGCAGTCTGTTTGTGACTATTGCAATAGCACAAGATATAAAACGTCCTGAAAACTATAATTACATCAGAGGTATAGAAGCCATAGAGGCAGAAAACTTTCACGAAGCTTCAGAATATCTGAATAAAGAAATTAAAGAGAACCCTAAAAATGGGTATGCATATGCTTGGATGGCTATCATTTATAACCGTAACGAAGAATACGGTAAAGCTATATCTGCCTTAGATCAAGCCATTAAATTTATTCCCAAGAAAGATAAGTACTATAGAAGCTGGTCTTATAATACTAAATCTCAGGTGTATAAAATGCTTGGCGATTATACAAAGGCTCTAGATTGTATAACTGAAGCTATAGCAATATTACCAGAGGATAAAGATTGTTATCAAGAAAGAGCACAACTATACTTTGAAATGGGAAATTATGATGCCGCTGATAAAGATTACAACAAAGTAATTGCAATGGATTCTGGTGATATTCATTCTTATATGGGCCTTGGCAGAAATGAAAAGATGAGAAAAAATTTCAGCGCAGCTATTAAGCACTTCGATTATGTTATTAAACTAGATAACGAGTATTCCTCTGGTTATGCCTTTCGAGGAGAGTGTTATATAGCACTAGGTAAATATAATGAAGCAGCTACTGATTTAGTTAAAGCTTTGTCAATAAACCAAGATAGAAAAGCATTTCACCACATGCAGGAGTTAGCAGATTCATGTCTGGCGCCTATTGTCACTAAGTTAAAGATAGAGGAGAAAAAAAGTCCAACAGAAGGTCTCTGGCCTTATTATTTAGGAATAGTTTATGAGCATACAAACAGATATAGTGATGCTGCGTTCCACTATTTGGATGCATATAAATTAGACGCAAATCCTGTTTTAGCATATAGATTGTCAAATTGTCTTGATGAACTTGGTGAATATGATAAGGCTTTAGAATACATCAATTTCTCAATCTTATCAGACTCAACAGACTGCGATTATCTTTCTCTTAGAGCTTCTATTTATGACAACATGGGGCTCAGTCAAAAAGCAATCCAGGACTTTGACAAATACATTTCTCTGCAACCAGAAGAATTCTTTGCCTATTATAGAAGAGGATGGATTAAAGATCATACTGGCGATACAGATGGTGCTTTAGAGGATTATTCTACAGCAATTCTACTAGAACCTAATTATGGATATACTTACTTAAACAGAGGTGTTCTTTATAGATTACAGGGAAAAACAGACTTAGCCAAAGCTGATTTTGAAAAAGTTGTTGCGTTGGATTCAGTGAAAAAAGAACAACATACACCATATGCTTTATATTATTTAGGCCATAAGCAAGAAGCTATTGACTTCATGAATAACCTTATGAAAAAAGGAGAAAACAAAAGCATTTGCTATGAAGCAGCCTGTTTGTATTCCATAATGAATGATGTATCTACATCCATCATGTATTTGAGGAAATCGATAGAATTAGGACATAGAGATTTTAATCATTTTAAAAGAGATAGGGATCTTAATAATATTAGGCAGACTGCTGAATTTAAAAAGTTGATTCAAGAAGCAGAGAGTACTTATATGAATAATGCAGGTAATGCCTGCAATGATGAATTAGTAACAAAAGTTGTAGAAATTCCTTTTACCAAAGAAAATGGTATCTGTAAAGTAAAGTGTGCAATCAATGACTTGCCTCTACACTTCATTTTTGATACAGGTGCTAGCGATGTATCAATTTCTAGTGTCGAAGCCTCTTTCATGCTGAAGAATGACTATCTAAAAGCTAATGATATAAAAGGTAAGCAGAACTACTTAAATGCAAATGGTGATATCTCAGAAGGAACTGTTATTAATTTAAGAACTGTCACATTTGGAGGATTAATTTTGGAAAATGTAAAAGCATCTGTTGTAAAGAACCAAAAGGCTCCTCTATTATTAGGTCAATCTGTCTTGAATAGGCTTGGTAAAATAGAAATTGACAATGAAAATAGAATACTAAAAGTAACTTATAAAAACTAAATATTATGGTTCTTAATAATATCTTTAATAAGATTATGGGAAAGCAAAACGTTGCTAAGACCCCATCAGATTTGCAGAATAACGATAAACAATCTAACAATTTATCGTTAGGGAAAAACATTGTAGAGGTTGAATCAGATTCTTTAGGCCAAACAAACGAAAATGTAGAATATAAAGGTTCGTCCGTATATAATTTAATCATTTTAGATGAAAGTGGTTCTATGGCCTGTGTTACAAATCAAACCATATCTGGTTGTAATGAAACTTTAAACAGCATTAGAACTACTGCGAATGAAGATCCAGAACAAAAGCATTTTGTATCCATCTTCTGCTTTGATACATCAAACTCCAGATATCTATTTTTAAACAAATCGATAGAAGAAGTTAGAGAACTTAATGTAGACGATTATCATCCAAATGCATGTACACCACTATACGATGCAATAGGCTATACTGTTACTCAGCTTGCAAGAATAGCAAACAGTTCGAATGCTACAGGCAAAGTTACTATAATAACAGATGGCTATGAAAATGCATCTCAAAAGTGGAACCTGTCAGCTATTGTCGAATTGATACAATCATTAAAAGAGAAAGGATGGGTTTTCACATTTATGGGTGCTAATATTGATGTTGCTCAAACTTCACATTCTATGGGAATAGATAGTTTTATTGAATTTCAGCAAACTAATGAAGGTATGCGTGAAATGTTTGAAAATGAAAGAAGAAGTCATCGTGCCTATTCCAAGAAAGTTGCCTATATGAGGGGTAAGAATTTTTTTATGGATGCATCTGAATCGGAAAAACAACAAATGTTAGGTGCAATGAATAAAAATTACTTTACAGAAGAAAATAGAATATCTCCTAAAGAAATTACCCATTTAGATGATGATCAAATATTTGTTTTTGGTAGTAATGTGCACGGTCTTCATAATGGAGGTGCAGCTGGATTAGCATTTGCTAAATGGGGTGCAATAATGGGCCAAGCTGAAGGTCCACAAGGACAATCATATGCTATACCCACAGATGGCAATTCTATATCTGAATTAAAAGATGCGATTGAACGTTTTACAGAATATGTAGTTAGGCATCCAAAACAAAAGTTTGTTCTTACAGCGATAGGCTGTGGAAATGCAGGATATACTGCAAACCAAATTGCGCCCTTATTTAGGCAAGCTTACGAATTTGGCAATGTGTACATTCCTGTAGAATTTGTACCATTTATGAATTCTATACCATTTTAGTAAAATAAAACATTTAAGTCAATTTTGTCCTAAGCAAATACGTCTAATGAAATAAAAATCAACTATCTTTGTTAATAGTCTGTATAGAATAGCAAAAAAACATTAGTTTTCACAATAAATCTGTAAAGTTTTGTGTTCATTCAGATGTAAATATGTTAGCAAAAATAGACTATAAATAGTCGTTACTTCATCGCTAGCAATAGTCAATATTTACAAAAAATAAAAGAAGAGAATATGATAGATTTAAGACCGGCCCTCAATGAGGCAATGAGAAATATTCCTACTTGGAAATTAAAATATCCAAGTAATGTCTATCCACATAAAATAGTTCTCAATATGATGTATAGAGCATATAGTACTAGAATGGTTTATGAGTCATTTGAGAATGATGAGATGGTTGATGACTTTGAAGACTTTAATGAAGCATTTAATTATGTAATGCAATTCTATGGCGATGCTGCTTTGCATGAAGTTCATTCGAAACTTGAATATTGGATGGCAAACAGACCTTTTGAAGAAGTCGGAACGCTTTGCACTGCAAGATATGAATCTTTAGCTACAAAAGCAGAAACCAATAAGCAGATTTTAGAAGAATTAGAGTTCTCATATGTTTTCGAATTAGTAAATGACATGTCTGTACTCTACTATATAGCATTCCGATTAACTGGAATGTCTGATGTTGATGCAATCGCAAAAATGACAGACGCCATTATCGAACCGATAGCAAATATGGATTATACAATTACCAAACAAGTATTCCAACAGCTATTGGTAGCAAAATTTATGCATTACAATTATCATCCATTGCCTGAGTAATCATTATGAATAATTATAGGTGGTCATATTGCCTAACAGAAGAGCAATATAGTAAGTTATATCGCGTCATGTCAAAAGTATCTGGGCTCATTCCATATTTAGAAGAAAGGAATGATACAGATTTGCTTGCCATTATACAATCATACAAGAACTATGTAGATTCCGAAGGTATTTCTACTACTGGAATGAGAGTAAATATGGAGGTAGCAATGAAGTGGTATGACCTCTATAAAAAAGAGTATGAGGAATCACATAGAACCGAGTTCTCGTACTCAACTTCAAATATGCATTCTATACTGACATGGAATCCTAAACCCAATTGGGCAAAGTCTATGACTGTACAGGAAATGGATTATTTGGATCATTTTATTCCTAGCGCACCTGGTTTATCTGAGTTTTTATTTGAAAAGAAAGAGAGCAATAATCTATATGATTTAGTAGTATTCTTTCAAATGAAACTTAATGCAACAGGTATTAATAATCCGGATATAGATTTTCTGTTAGAAACAATTAAGGAGCGTTTCTATCGAATTATGGATGATCATAAGGATGCTATTCATTATGTGAACCATAGCCATGAAATAGACGATAGGAAAATTATTAAACAGTTTCATAAAGAAGCCACCAATGGATTTTTTATCACAGACTTAGAAAAAAATATTAGCAGTGATTTTACCAATAGGTATTTACAGTATTCAAATCCATATATTGCAGGAGAATTATTTCAACGCTTTTTTAGAGCAAACAAAGTAAATATTGCACTAAATTTTGCCCATAAAGTGTTTCCCTATATATTCTCTGCTCCAAACATTTATTGGCATAATAAAGAATCTATTTATGGAAGTGTGAATATTTTGTTTACGCTTATTGATGCTCTTGACCATCAAGGCATAGAAAAGCTTCAAGACAAATTACCAAACGTTAAGGTTGCACTACTTGAAAGTCTCTATCTGCTGTTATCTCGTACCATTTATTGGTCAGATAAGGAAACTTATAAGGTAGAAGCATACGATGATAATCTTATGCCTATTAATGTTCAGCATAAGTTACGGGCATATAGACTACGTGCATATTTGATAGATCATTATGGATATTTAATAGCGGCTGGTTATAATGAAACAGAATGTAGTATGATGGCATTAGCTGATCTATTCTCAGCTCATGAAATAGCTTACTCTAATAAAATCGTAGGAAAAGAATCTGTATATCACTGGGATGCAGTACGTTTATTTCATACAAAAGGATTATTTAAGATAGGTTCACCCGAAATTGCATCTGAAAAAGGATTTATATTGAATGATGAATTAGCTCAGGCCATTCATTCTAAATACAGAGACGGAAAATATTGCTTGAAAGAAGTAGATATATCAAGTTTTATAGCTTTTTGCCGAACATATTTTGCTGAACAAAGAAAACAAGCATTAGCTACAAATACCCCTATATCTTATCTTAAAAAGGATAATTACTCTCCATTGTATAAGGCAAATAAGGAGGAAATACTTCAATATTTAAAAGAGAATTGTATAGAGTTTTTTTATCATTTCACAGAACGTGACAAGATTAGATCAATCATTAAATATGGTGGATTACTTTCTTATAGAAGATGCCTTGATGAAGGCATTGTTATGCCTTTACGAGAAGATATGGCATTATCAAGAGATAAAGACGCAAAGCTTGGACTAGAGGACTATTCAAGACTAAGTTTTTGTAAACGTCTGCCTAAAATAAGGGTACGTCAAAAGGAAGGAGCAGATTTAGTAATGCTTAAAATCTCGCTTGACGTTGCATTATTTGAAGAAACTATATTTACAGATATTGAAGCAACCCATGACAGTGTTAGATATGGAAATACATTCGATGATTTATTGAGGGTAAACTTACCTTCAACACAATCTGTAAGTTCTACTACTGATAGCAGATTTTTGAAAAGCCAGGCTGAAATATTAGTTAAAGGCTTCGTCCCTTTAAAATATATTGTTAATATAAACAATCCCGAAGATATTGAAATAATTGATTAAGTTATGAATTATAATAAAGTAACAAAACACTGGGAATCTCCTTTCTGGCATCCTGCGGTCACTACTGATGCTGTGGTTTTTGGATTTGATGGAGAAAAACTCAATGTATTACTTATAGAGCGTGATATTGAACCATATAGAACACATTGGGCATTACCTGGAGGATTTCTTAAGGAAGAAGATGAGAGTGCAGAGTCTTGTGTTTACAGAGAATTGCATGAAGAAACCAATGTACAGGGAATATATCTAGAAGAATTAAAAACATTTTCCAAAATCGGTAGAGACCCCCGTGAAAGAGTTATAACTATAGCATTCTTCGCACTCGTAGTAAAGGATAGATATAATATCATGGGAGGCGATGATGCTAAAAACGCAAAATGGTTTCCTGTGGATTCACTGCCTGAATTAGCTTTTGACCATAGTGAAATAGTCAAGGAAGCATTAGAGAGATTAAGACAGAGGATTCATTTTGAACCAATAGGATTTCATTTATTAGATCGAGAATTTACTATGCCTCAGTTGCAAAATATTTATATAGCAATTATGAATCCACCTCTTGATGATACCAAACTCAGAGACAGGAGAAACTTTCCCAAAAAGATGCTCAAGTTAGGCTACATAAAGGAAACTGGAAAGAAAGTTACTGGCAATCCATATCGATCGCCAAAACTATATACTTTCGACGAAATTGCATATGCAGAAGCGAAAAAAATAGGAATGAGATTAGAATTTTAAATTTACAGCTATGGATAATAATGAAGAGAACTTCGCACCTGAATGGCATAATGTGGCTGATGTTGCAGTTCAGCGCATTTGTGACAATTCTATTATTACTTCGACTTTATATGTCAAAATTATAAATAGAGAGCATTTTTATAAGGTAAACGGAGAACATATACGAATGCTTCCAGCAACAGAATATGTTAATGGGTTTGGTTACAATGCTGTTTCAGCTTCATACAGATTATACCTTTAACAATGTATTGTAGTAGATTAGTATATATTATAGTTAACAGTCAACTAAAATAAACAACATATAGAATATGAAATGCAAACATTTAATATTCAGTTTGTCGCTGTTGCTTTGTACGATTTCTTGTGAATCAAAATCAAGAAAAGCAAGTCACATAACAGAGTATAGAGATTCTATCGTTTATTATAAGAATAAAGGATTAAAAGAGTTTATTAAAGTGGCAGATTATTGGGGTGATGATACTGAATCATACTGGGCTTTTGAACGAGCCATTAATATACTTGACTCTATATCTGATTATAGTAAATATGAGGAATCTCTAGCACGTATTTATGCAGCAACAAGTTATTTAAGTTATGGACTTTCTTACGTTCCCTCAGTGTTAGAGTCAAGTAAACAATATCATCTGGGAGAATCAAATACATTTCCTAAAGTCGGCATTAAAGAATCTGGAGAAATAATAATTAAGGATTATAATCTTCCCCCAAATGATACATTATACAATGTTTCTCGTTTAGAGTTTAGGGCATTGTACAGTATGTTGTATTTCTTTAAAGTCATAAATGTAGAAAACTTCGAAGAGCGATTACTGCACAATTATGATAGAAGCATGGCCTATGAAGAGTTATACTCTCAGTGTGTTCCTAAATTGGCATATCGAATTAGTTCTATATTAAATATGCAGGCATGGTACAATTATTTTATTACATGTGCTCAGCTGGCATATTGGGAGAACAATGGGCAAGCCGCTGATATAAAAGTAATGCCGTGGAAAGAGTTTATTGATCTTGCATATTGGCATGATTCTTTAACTAATGATATTGAACAATATGAGAATATGGATGATGAAACATTTCATCGCATAGAAGCTAAAGCAGCTTATACGCAATATATTATATTATCGCATATCGCGAAAAATTTGAAAGAATTGAAAGAAAAGTAAATCAAAAGACTTGTAAAGTTCAAATAATGTCTGAAGATTATTTCATTAAAGTTATCGACTGTACCTTAGGGATATGCAAATGGCTTATTTTGCAAATATCTCTATACTTCTTAATGCCGTATATTTGGAATTATGAGTATGCTATCGGTACAATTGTGTCTATATGTTTATATACATCATTATATTTAGCATATTCGAATTTGATTGATGAATCTAAGCGTGCTCGATTGATTCTTTTACCATATCTGATATACTTATCAATAGCAATTATCTTGTTTTTGAGTATTGATAATTGGATTACTTCAATCTGGTTTGCTATATTATTGCCATTTTATGGACTCATCTGTTTCTTGTGCGCTAAACTATTCAGGAAATATTCAAATAGACTGCAGAATAGAATTAGATTAGGGAAAATTATTACCTATACAATCGTAATAGTATTCATTTTTGTGCTAAAGACCTTAAGCGTTCTTTGGATGTGCCAGGAACACAAATCATTGGAAAGTGAGAAAAATGATATTACTGAGAGAAAGAATTATTTAGTTGAAAAATTAGTCACATCCCCCCAAAATGTGCTCAATGAAATGCCAGCATCCATAGGTTTACAATTTCAAGGTGAGTGGGCTTTATATTCTTGCTCCATGTTATCTGCGGCATTGGTAAACCTTTCCAATCTTTATCCCGAAACAAAGGAAGAAAACATTTCATATATTGATAGCCTCATAAACATCGTCTTGTCACCCGAAATTCGCTATTATGACACTATGAGATGGGGTGAAGATCCATTGGAAAGTTTAGACGAGAATAATAGCCATGTTTCGTATTTAAGTCACTTGGCATGGATGATCTGCGGTTATAGAGAGATTAGTAGTAATCATAAATATGATGAATTACTTACTAAACTTTGCGAAACGATGAATCATAGAATTTTAAGAAGCAAGAGTATGAATTTACCGACGTATCCTGGGGAGTCTATATATGTGCCTGATATGCTCGTCGCTATTGTCGCATTAAACCAATATGCAGATGCACATAAAGGTAAATATCGTTCAACTGTAAAAAAATGGATTGCAAAAGCACAGAAAGATTGGTTAGATGAAAAAACTGGATTGTTAGTATCATTTATAGATGAGGATGGATCTCTGTATGAGGATGCACCTGTTAAAGGTTCATATTCAGCACTAAATTGTTATTACCTTACATTAGTTGATGAAACCTTTGCGAAATCACAATATCAAAAATTAAAAGCCTTGTTTTGGAAAGAAGGTGTAATATCTGGGTTAAAGGAGTATTGGGATAGAACATGTTATTTTGGACTTGATATTGACGCCGGCCCAATTGTTTTTGAATTGGGACCATCTGGAACGGCTTTCTTGGTTGGTAGCTCCACCTATTTCAAGGATTATAATGTGAGAAAAGAGATATTGGCCACAGCAGAAATGGCTGGACATACCATAAAGATAGGCAAAAGAAGACATTACCTATTGGCAAACATAGCGTTAGTTGGTGAATCCATAATGCTAGCAATGCGAACTCATAATTAAAAACATAATATAATCTGCATGGTTATCATACTATAATAAATATAACTGCCAAAATTTTGTTAAACAATAGAATAAAAAATATGAAAAAAATAATTTACTTATTAATCTTATTCACGTCCCTATGTTCTTGTTCAAGCAACTACAAGGATAAGGTTATGACAATTGTGGATTTAGCTCAAACGAATGAAGCTTTACCTAAGAGTACAATTAAAAAGATCTTATCGCTTCATCATGAGGTAAAAGACTCTGTATTTTGTAGTAAAGATACTACTTTCATATTGAGCTATAGTAATCTTATATCATCGATATTAGAAGAAAGTTTCTATTCATTTGGTGATACTTTAGCACTAAAAGAAGAAGTTAATATCTTAGAAAAATCAGTTCAATTAACAACCGATGTTAATGATGCAATGAGGGTTTCAAGTGAACTTATCGAAGCTTATGCAAATCTCGGTTTGTTTATGGAAGCAGAACGATTAGCTATCACTCAAGTAGAATATGTAGAAAGCGAATTTGGATATGCATCTTTAAATATGGGAACATTAACATATCTTATGGCTTATATTATGGAAAAAGAGGGCAATTTAGATATGACTTTACAATTCTACGAAGATGCATCAAATATTTACAAAGAGGTAATTGCACTTGGTCAGAAATTTCTCAGCAATCCTGATTTAACAGCTGAGCAAATAGAACAATTCAAGTCTGGTATAAATGAAGCAAATGAAGGCTTAATGGATTGTGAGATTGCTATTAAAAAAGCTCCATCTGAGTGTGCTAAAAACCTTGAAAAGAATATAAATCCAAAGAAAGAACATAGTAATAAATGGTTCAGTATTAAGTACCCTAAAAATTGGGAAGTGTACGAAGAAAGAAATGAGATAAGTGATTCTATTCCTCAAATGAAAGAAGGACTATCCGTTTATGTCACTCCAACATTGGCGAGAAGTCCTAATACTCCATCTGTATATATAGTTAAATCGAGTATGATTGATATATTTAGTACACCCGAAGGTTGGAGAGACTTATCTATTCAACTCAAGGCTAGTGAAGATGCTGAATATAAAACTCTATCTATAGCAGATTCTATTGATTTCAATGGTAATCCTGCGGCTTTAGCGGTGTTTCAAGTAGTTACTCCTGAGACAAAAGATACTATTATTCAAATTCAATACAGCATATTGAGAGAAAACAAAGATCTATTCTATGTAAATAATCAGTTTTATCCTAACGACACATTAAATATGAATTTAGGTTGGGATATAATTAAGTCTATACAATTTAAGTAAAGTAAATTATAGATATGAAAGCTACAATTTTAGGAGCCATTATTGGTGACACTATAGGTTCTACATACGAATTTCATCCTACAAAGGATTATCATTTTAATTTAATGGAAGAGAATATGAGCTATACAGATGATTCTATTATGACTATAGCTGTTGCTGATTGGTTGTTGAATGACTCTCCCTTGAGCCATAAAACACTATCCCAAAAGATGAGATATTGGGGTAATAAATATAGATATCCTATGGGCGGATATGGCGGTAGATTCTCTGGCTGGTTAAGTAGAGAGGAGGTTGGGCCATATAATTCATGGGGGAATGGTTCTGCAATGCGAGTTTCAGCCGTAGGGTTTGCTTTTAATACTTTAGAAGAAACTTTAAGGTATGCTCAGGTATCGGCAGAGATAACTCATAATCATACAGAAGGCATTAAGGGAGCTCAAGCTACAGCTGCTGCTATATATCTTGCTAGAACAGGTATGAAGAAAGAGGATATTCGTTTTTATATAAGCAAGATGTTTGACTATGATTTGAGCAGAACGTGCAATGATATTAGACCTGATTATCGATTTGAAGAGAGTTGCCAAGAAACTGTTCCTCAAGCATTAATAGCCTTCTTTGATAGTACAAGTTACGAGGATGCAATAAGGTTAACAATATCATTAGGTGGTGATGCTGACACTATGGGAGCTATTACAGGGGCAATAGCAGCAGCGTATTATAAAGAGATACCTGATCATATTTTAAAATTTACAATCGACAAACTACCTTCTGACTTACTTGATATAGTTATAAAGTTTGAGCAAAAGTTCGGTGATAAAGAAGAAACTTTAGAATTTGATAAAATCATCTGCAGGAAACAATTTACACCTGAAAGAATTACAGAACTTAAACCGAATGAAATATTTGTTTTCGGTAGCAACCTTGAAGGCCGGCATGCTGGAGGTGCCGCTAGAATAGCTTATAATGAGTTTGGTGCAATATGGGGTAATGGTGATGGAATCCAAGGACAATCATACGCTATACCAACAATGCAAGGTGGTATTAGTACCATAGAGCCATATGTGGAGAAATTTATTCAATATGCAAAAGAGCATCCAGAGCTAACATTTCTAGTGACACGAATTGGTTGTGGAATCGCAGGATTTACGGATGCTGAAATTGCACCTTTATTTAGCAATGCACCACTGTATAATAACATTGTATTACCAGAATCATTTTATAAGATTATAAATAAACAACAAAACTTATAAGTACATAAATTATGGCAAATGAAAAAACTCCAGAAGAAATTGCAGCTGAAAGATTTCAGACTGCAAGAGCATTGAGAGAGGCTATAAGTCACTTTCAAGTCAAATTACGTTTTGTAGATAATGAAACAACAATTGAGAATCAGTTAAAAGTTTTAGTAAACTATAACGATTTTCCATCAGTGGATGAAATTAGTACCTCTACAAAGAACCTAGATTCTTATCGCCAAGAGTTTATGCTGTCTCTTTACGATATGTTCTTTACTGAATATCCTGAAATGTTAGAAAAATTAGGAGATAAGAAGTCGACTAATAACATGGAGAATTTCTTAGCCCTAAGTCTGTTATCTCACTTAATTATTTCAAATAATGAAGAGGTATTAAAAAAAGAACATAAGGATAATGTTACTCAATACTATCAAAAAGTACTCCCTATGTATCAAGAGTTTTTGATGAGATATATTGTAGACAATAGTCATTGGGAATTAAGCT
>ULSJ01066137.1_pt1 | contig 14558 bp, 14 predicted proteins | sample 1956291 | NCBI WGS metagenome assembly ULSJ01 (sample SAMEA4835705, study PRJEB28245) | human gut metagenome | biome: gut microbiome; material: fecal sample | place: Denmark | collected 2008 | reverse complement strand
CCCCTGCCGTTACAGAGCTAGATATCATTCAAAAACAGAAAATCAATTTTGTACTGGCTAAAGACGGTAATGTTTATACTCTTGAATCGGCTGATAACGGATGTAATATCGTAAAAATAAAGAATGACTTTACTTTAGAAAAAGTCTTTGCAAACTTCCAGCCGGCCAAGGGACCGTATCATTCAAGTCCGACCATAGGCATGGTAGCATCCGAAACAGAGAATATTATTTATCTGGTATCGACCGACGGAGCTATATATAAATATATTTTAGGCGATTCAGACTCTCTCAAAGCACCTTTCATTGCCGCAGAATCAGGAGTTTCAATTACTGCTCCATTGCAGCTGAACCAACAAAGCGGAGAACTCTATGTAACTTATACCGAAGAACGGAAAGATGAATCTAAAATCGTCGTTTACAGCAAAGACGGAAAAGTTCTCCACACAGTAGACTGTGGTGAGAGCGTTCCTTCACAAATATTATTCAATAACTAAACTAACATAGAAAAATGAAAAGATATTGGTATCTGATGGCTATAGCAGCCACTCTTTTGGCTTCCTGCAACAAAGATGAGGAAGAAACGGAAATTCAAGGATTCAAAGTGCTGGAATATCGTCCGGCACCAGGGCAGTTTATCAATGAAGGCTTCGACTGCCAGACAATGGAAGAAGCAAACGCTTATGCAGAAGAGCGCTTCAACAAGAAACTCTACGTCTCACTGGGATCTCTTTCGGCGGATACATCACCATTAAAATGCCGAAAGAAATAAAGAACCGCAAAGGATACGACTTCGGTATTATCGGCAATCCCTTCTCCGGAAGTTCCGAACCGGGCATCGTATGGGTATCCGAAGACGCTAATGGCAACGGAAAAGCAGACGACGTATGGTACGAGCTGAAAGGAAGTGACGAACCGGAACGCGACTATTCCGTCACTTACCACAGACCGGATGCAGCCGGAGATATCCCTTGGGAAGACAGTAAAGGAGAAAGCGGAGTCATCAAGTATCTCCCTCAATATCACGATCAGATGTATTATCCGAACTGGATTAAAGAGGACTCCTATACATTGAAAGGAAGTATGCTCGAAGCACGGACAGAGCAAGAAGGCGGAATATGGAAAAACAAGGATTTCGGAAAAGGATATGCCGACAACTGGGGAAGCGACATGGCAAAGGATGACAACGGCAACTACCGGTATAATCAGTTTGACCTGGATGACGCCGTTGACCAGAATGGCAATCCTGTAACGCTGGAACGTATTCATTTTGTGAAAGTACAGAGTGCCATTTTGAAGAATGTCGAGTCGATAGGTGAAGTGTCAACCGAGGTGGTTGGATTCAAAGCTTTTTAAAAAGCTGTTCAAAGTCATGGATTTACCTTCGCTCCTCTCTTGCAAAAGACAAATAAACTATCTATCTTTGTCGCGCATTGGTTTGCAACTCTCATGCACGAGGGAAGCAATTAAAAGGGAATCAGGTGAAAGTCCTGAACAGTCCCGCTGCTGTAAGTTCATTTTTTGGTTGCGAGCAATCGACTTTATAGCCACTGGAAGGGTATTCCGGGAAGGCGTTCGCAACAGGAACAAGTCAGAAGACCTACCATGCAAACTCGTTTCACTGCTTTCGAGGAAAAAGCGATGAGTCTAATGAACCGGACAATCCGTCCATCATTTCATTCACCATTCTGATTCAGAGAAAGTGTGTACTAATTAATAAACTCTGCCAAGTTTATTATGATGTCCGGTCGAAGTGAGTTCGCCCGGACATCTTTTTACATTATGAACAGACTGAAAGAAAACAATGAGAAGGAATACTTTTATTAAAAAGATGAGCGTACTACTCTGCTGTCAGGCTTTGTCCTTATCCCTTTTTGCCCAACAACAAAAAGTGGATACAGCACATATCTACTCCATCCCCGAAATCATGGTATCCGACCCTTATCAGACGCGTGAAGTCCGTTCAGCCTCTCCTCTGCAGGTTTTCAATAAGGACGAATTAAAGAATCTGCAGGCCCTGCAGGTATCGGATGCGGTAAAACATTTCGCAGGAGTTACCGTGAAGGACTATGGAGGTATCGGAGGATTAAAAACCGTCTCCATCCGAAGTCTCGGAGCACAGCACACCGCTGTTTCCTATGATGGCATCACCGTCAGCGACTGCCAGACCGGACAAGTAGACATCGGACGTTTCTCCCTAAACAACGTTGACCGCCTTTCGCTCAACAACGGACAAAGCGACAACATCTTCCAGCCTGCCCGTTTTTTGCTTCTGCCGGCATACTGAACATACAGACACTGACTCCGCACTTCAAAGAAGACAAGCCGACTAATATAGCCGCCGAATTTAAGACCGGTTCATGGGGATTAGTAAATCCTTCCCTTTTTCTGGAACAACAACTCAACAAGAAATGGAGCATGACCGCCAACGGCGAATGGATGTCTTCGGACGGACATTATCCATTTACCCTGCGTTACGGGAATGATGCCGATGTTCAGGTCAGTAAAGAGAAGCGCCGGAATACGGATGTAGAAAACCTTCGGGCTGAGATAAGCGCTTTCGCCAATCTCTCCGACAAAGAGCAATGGAGACTGAAAGCCTATTATTACCAGTCCTCACGGGGGCTGCCCAATGCCACTACCTTATATTATGACTTCTCCCGACAAAATCTGCAGGATAAGAACACCTTTATCCAAAGCCAGTACAAGAAAGAGTTTAGCAGAAAATGGGTATTCCAGACCTCTGCCAAGTGGAACTGGAGTTATCAGAACTATCAGGACCCGGATGCTCTTACCTCCGTCGGAGGAACTGACAACAGCTATTACCAGCAAGAATATTACCTGTCCGCTTCCGCTCTATACCGGATATGGAACAATCTTTCTTTCTCCTTGTCCACCGACGGAAGCATCAATACGATGAATGCCAATTTGCAGAACTTCGTCTCCCCCACCCGCTATTCATGGCTGACAGCCTTTGCCGGGAAATACGTCAATGAATGGGTGACGCTGTCCGCTTCTGCTCTGGCAACTGTCATCAACGAGAAAGCTAAAAACGGAGGTAGTGCCGGCAACCACCGGAAGCTGTCTCCCAATGTCAGCATCTCGCTAAAGCCGTTTCATAATGAAGAACTGCGGTTCCGTTTCTTCTACAAAGATATCTTCCGTCTGCCCAGCTTCAATGATTTATATTACGACAAGGCCGGAAACATCAATCTGAAGCCGGAAAGTGCTACTCAATATAATATAGGTATTACTTATAGTAAAGCCATCAACAACTTTATACCTTATCTTTCGGCCACCGTAGACGCCTACCATAATAAAGTGACCGACAAGATTGTAGCCACTCCTACCAAGAACTTATTCATCTGGAGTATGGTCAATCTGGGCAAAGTGGATATCAAGGGGATAGATGCAACTGCCAGCCTCAGCCTCCAGCCTCTGGATAAACTACGGATCAACCTTTCCGGAAACTATACTTACCAACGGGCACTGGACGTTACCAACTCCAATCCCAACTCACCGGAAGGTAAAGTGTACAAGCATCAGATAGCCTATACCCCGCGCGTCTCCGCTTCCGGACAAGCCGGAATAGAAACTCCATGGCTCAATCTTTCCTATTCATTCCTTTTCTCCGGAAAACGGTATATGTTAGGACAAAACATCAGCGACAACCGCCTGGACAGCTACAGTGATCACAGCATCTCTGCCTACAGAGATTTCAAAATACAGAAAGTTACAGCATCACTCAACCTGGAAGTGCTGAATCTGATGAACAGGAATTATGAGATCGTTAAGAATTTCCCCATGCCGGGAAGATCGGTAAGAGTGACGATAGGAGTCAGGTATTAGGTAATAGGTATTAAGTAATAAGTATTAGGTATGCAGAAAGGTCTTTTATATAATATGTTGCTACGGTTGGGGAAGTGTTTTTTTCTTTTCCCACTCTTCTTTATCGCTTGCGATGATCTGGAAGATAAGCCAAGTATTGTACCCGAAAGCAATGGGGATGTATTCGAAACCGGAACAGCGGAGATGTACATATTAAGCGAAGGACTGTTCAATCAGAATAATAGTTCGCTCGCTCGTTATTCTTTCAATCGGCAAAGATGTACGAACAACTACTTTAGTGCAAACAATCAGCGGAGACTGGGAGATACAGCCAATGACATAGCGATCTATGGAAATAAGATTTATGTAGTAGTCAATGTGTCGAGCACCGTAGAGGTGATTGACTTCCCTACGGGCAAATCCATCCGGCAGATCAGTATGTTGCGCGACAATGGCAGTTCACGTCAGCCCCGCGCGATAGCGTTTGATAAGGATAAGGCATATGTATGTTCCTATGACGGAACAGTCGCAAGGATTGACACCACTTCTCTGGAAATCGAAGAGATTGTCACAGTCGGAAGAAATGCGGAAGATATCTGCGTACAAAACGGGAAATTGTATGTATCCAATTCCGGCGGACTGGATTATTCGGGACCGGGCGTAGACACTACAGTATCAGTGATTGACATAACGACTTTCAAGGAGACCAAGAAAATAGAAGTCGGACCGAATCCGGGAAAAATACTTCCGGGGCTGGAAGAAGCCGTGTATGTAGTCACACGGGGAACTGACATTGAAGCCGGAGACTATCATCTGGTCAAAATCGACAGCCGGACGGATGCGGTCGCCACTACGTATGATGAAAAAGTACTGAGCTTTGCCATCGACGGCCCCATCGCTTATCTATATACTTACGACTATCAGACTAAAGATTCCGCCATCAAAGTATTTGACCTGAATGCAGGAACCGTCATACGGGATAACTTTATCACAGACGGAACGGCTATCCAAACGCCTTTCAGCATTCAACTGAATCCATTCAGCGGGAATGTGTATATCACGGAGGCTTACAATTATACAGTCAAAGGAGATGTCCTTTGCTTCAACCAACAAGGGCAACTTCAATATCGGCTGAATGATATCGGCTTAAATCCTAATACAGTAGTCTTCAGCGACAAGGCTTCACAAAACGAGGCAGGAGATACACCGGAAAATCCGAATGCACCTTCCGCCTTTGCCAACAAAGTATTCGAATACATCCCTGCCCCCGGACAGTTCATTAATACAACAACCTCCGCCTACGAAGACGGCTTCTCTGCCGGACAGGTTCTGGAACGTGCAACAGAGAAATTAAAGAAGAAGTCTGTTATTTCTTTAGGTGGATTCGGGGGAACGATTACAGTCGGATTCCATCAGTCAATCCGTAATAGTAAAGGCGAATATGACTTCAGAATTTTAGGCAATGCCTCATACAATCAGAATACCGGTACGGGAGCTTTGGGAGGAAGTGCCGAACCGGGCATTGTCTTAGTCTCAAAAGATGAAAATGGCAATGGATTGCCGGACGATGAATGGTATGAACTGGCAGGAAGCGAATATGGGAAAGATACGGAAACCCGTAATTACGAAATAACCTATTATCGTCCTCAACCTGCCAATGGTGATGTCCGCTGGACCGACAATCAAGGAGGAGAAGGGTTCGTCTATCGCAACAGTTACCATCAACAGGATTCCTACTATCCCAATTGGATAGAAGAAGATGAAATTACTTTTCGCGGAACACGCTTGAAAGACAATGCAATAAATGAAGGAGGTACTTGGGTAGGGTACTGTTATCCTTGGGGATATGCGGATAATCATCCCAACAGATCGGAGTTCAGCCAATTCAAAATAGACTGGGCTGTTGATCAAAACGGGAATCACGTAGAATTAGACAAAATTGATTTTGTGAAAATATATACAGCTGTCAATCAAAACGTAGGTTGGATGGGAGAAATTTCCACGGAAGTAATGACAGTAGAGGATTTACATTTCGAGAACTAATCAATAAAACAATTAATAATTTAAATGAAAGCAAAAATGAAAAAGTTATCTTTATTCTTACTGGTATCAGTATTCGCTTTTTGTGGATGTAGTGATGAGAATGATGAAGTAAAAGGTGGTGATGATAATAAAGGAGGAGAAAATGAGAAAAAAGAAGTGGTTGTCAGCTTCGAAAACCAATTAACGGAATCGGAGAGTGAATTTACTTCAACTAGTACCGAAGTTTCAGGATACTATTTTAAAGACACATTCACTGATCCTGAAAGTTATGTAACCTTCGATCATTATTACTCGGACTGGGGACAAGGGTATAGCTTCGCAGGCTTCACTTACACCAACAAAACTAGCCACTTCCAAAATTGTCAACCCAACTGTGGAAATATAAAAACCGGGGAAGTATATTTAGGTGTCTACAGTGATGAAAATACCACAGCCTCTATGACAATTATAGACTCTCAATATTCCATTAAAGGTCTATGGATAACCACTAGTAAAAATGCCTACATCGGTATGACGGAAGGTGACAGTTACGCAAGACCTTTCAAAAAAGGAGATTGGTATGAGGTTACTGCGACAGGATACGACAATAAAGGGAAAAAAATTGCTGAAACAAAAATTAAACTTGCCGATTACAAAACTGATACTGATAAACCAGTAAATACATGGATATGGTTTGATTTAACCCCTCTTAAAGATGCTTCTAAAATCACACTTATTCCTAGTTCTTCAGACTCGGGCGAGTTTGGAATGAATACTGGTAAATATTTCTGCATTGATGACCTTACTCTCATCGAAAAATAAAAATCAGGTATTTATTGTTTGACTCAAACAGAGGCTCTAATTACCACAAACAGACCCTCCGTTTGAGCCAAACAGACCGTTCAATTGCACCAAACAGACCGTTGGTTTATCCTCAATCAACCTCTCGATTACAAACGATCGACCGCATAAGTCCACTCAATCAACCGCATGACTTGAAAGAAGGTGCATAGAAACTCTAATAAGCATATCACTCCACTTTGGATAACAGTACTAAATGATAGCAAACTTGACTTTTAAACCTCATCTCTTAGATTCTACACATTCCCTTCTAGATTTTCTCTCCGTCCCATCTACTCTTTCCATGTCCCTTTAAAAACAATTACGCATCCCTATCCTTACAAAAAGTCATCAAAAACTTGTCCATCTCATACATATTCAGTATTTTAGTCGGATAAAAATATAAAATCAAGGACAATGAAATTACCTTTTGCTGAATCATGGAAAATCAAGACGGTAGAACCCATCAGAAAAAGTACCCGCGAAGAACGCGAGCAATGGATTAAAGAAGCACATTATAACGTCTTTCAACTCAAATCAGAGCAAGTTTATATTGATCTTATCACCGACTCCGGAACGGGAGCCATGAGCGACCGCCAATGGGCAGGCATGATGCTGGGTGATGAAAGTTATGCCGGTGCCACCTCCTTCTTCAAACTAAAAGATACCATTACAAGAATAACAGGATTCGAATACATCATTCCTACCCATCAAGGACGGGCAGCAGAAAATGTTCTTTTCTCTTATCTGGTACATGAAGGCAATATAGTGCCCGGCAACTCGCATTTCGATACCACCAAAGGACATATCGAAGGACGGCACGCCATCGCACTGGACTGTACGATTGACGAAGCAAAGAATACTCAACTGGAAATTCCCTTCAAAGGAAATGTAGACCCTGCCAAATTAGAGAAAGCACTAAGCGAATATGCCGACCGCATTCCTTTTATCATTGTTACCATTACCAACAATACCGCAGGAGGTCAACCTGTATCCATGCAAAACCTGCGTGAAGTACGTGCTATCGCCGATAAATACAACAAACCTGTACTTTTCGACTCCGCCCGCTTTGCTGAGAATGCCTACTTCATCAAGATGCGTGAAAAAGGTTATCAAGACAAATCAATCAAAGAAATCACCCGTGAAATGTTCGATCTTGCCGACGGTATGACAATGAGTGCCAAGAAAGACGGCATAGTCAACATGGGCGGTTTCATTGCCACCCGACGCAAAGAATGGTATGAAGGTGCCAAAGGTTTCTGCGTGCAATACGAAGGGTACTTAACCTACGGCGGCATGAACGGACGGGACATGAACGCCCTCGCTATCGGTCTTGACGAAAATACAGAATTTGATAATCTGGAAACACGTATCAAACAGGTAGAATACCTCGCCCAGAAACTGGACGAATACGAAATCCCCTATCAACGTCCTGCCGGCGGCCATGCTATTTTCGTCGATGCTTCCAAAGTGCTGACACATGTCCCGAAAGAAGAATTTCCCGCACAGACATTAACCGTCGAACTTTATCTGGAGGCAGGCATACGCGGCTGCGAGATTGGTTACATCCTTGCCGACCGTGACCCTATCACTCACGAAAATCGCTTTAACGGCCTTGATTTACTTCGCCTTGCCATCCCTCGCAGGGTATATACGGACAATCACATGAACGTAATAGCTGCCGCCCTCAGAAACGTATTCGAACGGAGAGAAACGATCACCCGTGGTGTGCGCATCGCTTGGGAAGCCCCCTTGATGCGGCATTTTACCGTTCAGTTAGAACGATTGTCTGTATAGCAGGTAGACAAGACAAATGGCAATGACCTTGTAAGCAAGCAGAAAATTCTTTATAAACAAAATCAATCCTCAAGTGTTTATATTATAATCAAACTTAATACGTAAAGTTATGGCAGAAGATTATAAATTAATCGATAATGAGGAGAAACATCGGTATGAATTTCAGATCGATGACAAGATAGCCAAGATAGACTATATCAAATCAAATAATGGAGAAATCTATCTTGTACATACCGAAGTCCCCGCTTCCCTTGGAGGAAGAGGAGTCGGTTCACAGCTTGCAGAAAAGACATTGGCGGATATCGAACGACAAGGTTTACGCTTAGTTCCACTTTGTCCGTTTGTAGCCGGATACATTCATAAACACCCGGAATGGAAGAGAATTGTTATGCGTGGCATTCATATTAAATAAGTATAGATATGGGAAAAAAAGTTGAATATACCAATGGCGAACTAACCATTGTATGGCAGCCGGAAATGTGCCAGCATGCAGGAATCTGTGTAAAAATGTTACCCAATGTTTACCACCCGAAAGAGAGGCCGTGGGTACAAATCGAGAATGCTACAACGGAAGAGCTAATTGCACAAATCAGTAAATGTCCGTCAGGAGCATTAAGTTACAGACTGAACAAGAAAGATAAGTAACCAAAGATAAGCGGTGAATAATTGGTGGACTATTCCACTCATTATTCACCGCTTATCAATATGCAAATATGCTTCAAATAGTGACAGTCCACGTCAAAACAAAGTCCGGACAAATACGATAACCGACGGTGAACAATTGCTGCCGTTCCGTTGCATACTCCCGCACCTGGAATACCCCTTCGCTCTGAGGAATAAAATGTGATAAACAAAGTTTCCGAAGATCAGCGTCAGCATTTTCCATTGATTTGAAGATTGTCTCCTTTGCCGACCAATGCAACAGCATACTCCAAGTCTCATCTCCCTGATAAGGTTCTACTCGCTCGTCGGAACGGATAAAACGATCGTACACTCTTTTCACACGCTGTCCATATTGCTCAATATCAATGCCTACAGGAGCTACGGAACTAAGTATCACAGCTACATACCCCTTTGTATGAGAGATACTGATAAAAGAAGAATTGTCTGTCAAATGCGGCTTTCCTTCCGATGAATATCCTATCTCTTTATCTTCCTGCAACATAGAATATAGCAGCACACGGACAGACAACCATTCCAGTTTCCTTCGGTCCGAAGTAAAACGCTGCATTTCCTGCTCACAAGAAACTCTTCGGGCATCGGGCAGAAGACTAAACAGTGTATCCAAAGATTCCTCCATCTTCCAGACAACCCACTGCATATCAACCGTTTTATGTTGCAGAAATAATCCCATCGTTTTTGGTTTATAATTTCTTCTCCGATTATAGTTTCTCCGCCCGAACAGGTCTTATCTACTCATCACTCCTTACTCTCCGACTCATCCATCTCCTTCGGAAGAATCGTGAACTTAACCTTCAGAATACGGCGGCTATCCATCTCCAGCACCTCAAACTCATAATTGTGATAAGTCACCTTCTCATGCAATGCCGGAAACTCACCTTTTATTTCGAGCAGCATGCCTGCCAGCGTATCAGCGTCACCTACTACCTTTTCAAATTCATCTTCATCGACTTTCGCAATCTTATAGAAGTCAGTCAACTGTGTCTTTGCTTCAAATATCCATGTATGATCGTTCAGCACAACATATGTGCGCTCTTCATCGTCATATTCATCATGAATCTCGCCTACGATTTCTTCGATAATATCCTCCATTGTCACCAGTCCGGAAGTACCTCCAAACTCATCCACCACAATGGCAATATGTATCTTATTCGCTTGAAAATCACGAAGCAGATCATCAATCATCTTCGTCTCCGGCACAAAATAAGCAGGGCGGATCAATGATTGCCAACGGAAATTATCTCCCTTATTGACATGTGGCAGAAGGTCCTTGATATATAGCACACCCTTGATATTATCCCGCGAACCGGAATAAATAGGGATACGTGAATAAGCATTTTCAATGATACACTGCATCACTTCTTTGAAAGGGGTACGGACATCCAGATCGACCATATCAAGACGAGATGTCATCACCTCTTTCACAGTCTCACCACCGAAGCGGATAATTCCTTCCAAAATATTATTTTCCTCAGAAATTTCAGCTTTGTCCGTCAATTCCAATGCATGAGAAAGTTCATCCACAGAAATATTATGATTCTTCTTGGCAAAGTGCTTATTCAGAAAAGTGGTAGAACGCACCAGCATAGAAGCAACCGGATGAAACAGTTTTTCCAGAAAATAGATGCCCGGAGCGGAGAAACGGCAAAATGCCAATGTCTTTTGTGCTGAATAAATCTTCGGCATGATCTCTCCAAACAACAATAACAGGAAAGTCAGGATTACAGTCAGTATAATGAACTCCGCCAAGGGAGAATGAAACACGAATACATTCATGAAGAAGAAGTTGCAGAGCATGATAATGGTCACATTCACAAAATTGTTAGTGATCAGTATCGTAGCCAGAAGCCGTTCGGAATCTCCAAGGAGTGCGCTGATCTTTTCGTCAGCAGGATGATTGTGTTCGTCAATATCATTCAAGTCCGAAGGAGAGAGTGAGAAAAAAGCTATTTCAGAAGCCGAAGCAAAGCCGGAAGCAAGCAGGAGCACACCTGCCAGTACTATGGCGATAATAGCAGAGATTGAAGGAGTGTTTACGGTAATACCGTTGAAAATTTCAGCCAATTGGCTTAAATAACCATCTGAGTCCAAAGAGTATGTATTTTAGTTAAACAAAAGATAATGTGCCAATCAGCCATCAGCCTATTGACACATTATCACAGTATCTAAAACGGCAAGTCATCTGCCGGATTATCTTGTATCGGCTGTGCCTGTGACGGCTGCGCCTGTTGTTGCGGCTGTTGCATCTGCTGCGGCTGCTGAGCCTGTGTTGCAGATGGTTGAGGAGCTCCCGCACCTGTATTAGCCCCTTTCGGAGACAACATTTCCATATTGTCCACAAAAATCTCAGTGATATAACGCATAGCGCCCGACTGATCACTATATGAACGGGTTCTTATTTTCCCCTCCAGATACAGTTTGTCACCTTTGTGCACATATTTGTCCACAATCTCAGCCAAACGGTTGGATGCAACAATATTATGCCATTCCGTTCTTTCGGGAATCTGGGTTCCATTGGCCAATGTATAGCCACGATCAGTAGTAGCCAAAGGGAAAGTTGCCACTGCCGAACCTGTATCGAAATATTTCACCCTAGGATCTTGTCCTACGTTTCCTATCAATATCACTTTATTTACTGACATACATGTATCAAGTTTATGATTCTATTATTTAAATCTGCTGCCAAAATTAAACAGAATAACAATAGTATGCAAGTATTTTAAGTAATAAGTAGGTAATAAGTAATAGGTAATAGGTATTAACCATTCGGTTTATAGCGCAGCTTATTACCTATTACTTATTACCTATTACTTATTACCTGAATTAAAGTCTGCACCAACTTGGAAATCGCATACTTGTCCAATTCCTCCAATCGTATTCTCTGAAAGTTAGCGAAGGACTTCGTGTCTTCGGGCAAAGCCACTTCATACAGGTTGGCATAGATGACCCGATGTGACAACACGTGCTTCACACCCCGGCAGACTAAGCGTATCACCGGATTCTCACCCGATGCTATTAATGACCTAAATTCCGGCAATGCAAGAAACTCCTCTTCGGACAAAGCAACCGGAGTTTCTATCAGTGGCAGTTCAAACAAGTTCTTCCATATATCGTTTGCCGTCCGCTTATTTATATAGGTATGCGCGCCCGCACGTACATAGATATAATTAAAGTAACGGTTCGTCGTCTTTGTCTTGTGTTGTTTCACCGGAAGCTGAGTCACCCTTCCTGTTGAAAGTGCCGAACAACTATCCGCCAACGGGCAAAACAAACAATCGGGTGACTGTGGAGTACACTGTATCGCTCCGAAGTCCATAATACCCTGATTATAAAGAGCCGGCTGTTTCTTATCCAGCATTTCATCCGCCAGAGCAGCAAACAGTTTCTTTCCTTCCGTCGAGTCAATCGGAGTATCAATGCCGAAATAACGGGAAAGTACCCGATACACATTTCCGTCTACCACCGCATAAGGCATACCGTAGGCAAAAGAACAGATAGCTGCCGCCGTATACTCCCCTACTCCTTTCAGCGCCAGCACTTCGGGGTATGTTTCCGGAAAAACTCCATTCATACTTTTGGCCGCAGCATGCAGGTTGCGGGCACGAGAATAATATCCCAGTCCCTGCCAGTATTTCATCACCTCATCCTCGTCAGCGTCTGCCAATGCCTTCACATCAGGAAAACGTTTGATAAACCGGAGAAAGTAATCATATCCCTGCGCCACCCGTGTCTGCTGGAGAATAATCTCCGATATCCAGATCCGATACGGGTCCGACGATTCTCTCCAAGGCAAATCACGCTTGTATTCTTTATACCATTCAACTATAGCCTCACTAAAAATATTCATTCCTGATTTCGATCTATCATCTAACATTTATCTCGTATATACTATCCAAAAGCAGTACAAAAGTAACTCTTTTGTCTCTAAGAAAACTTAATGCCTCCACTTTTTTAGAAAAATGTGCAGAATATATTTTTTTAGGAGACCAAAAAGCTATATATTTGCAGTCCAAAAAATTAGCAAGAACCTAGTAATAATATTTTTTTTAAGGAAAAATGACTAAAGCAGATATTGTAAACGAGATTACAAAGAAAACCGGTATTGATAAGACAACAGTTCTTACAACAGTTGAAGCATTTATGGAAGCTGTTAAAGACTCATTGTCTAACGATGAGAATGTATACCTTCGCGGGTTTGGTAGCTTCGTAGTTAAGAAAAGAGCTCAAAAGACAGCTCGTAATATTTCTAAGAATACTACTATCATCATTCCAGAGCACAACATTCCGGCCTTCAAACCGGCTAAGACATTTACAATTTCAGTAAAGAAATAATAAACAAGAGTATTAACCCATAAAATGTGAAGCTATGCCAAGCGGAAAAAAGAAAAAAAGACATAAAATGTCTACGCACAAGCGTAAAAAAAGACTAAGAAAGAACAGACATAAAAGCAAAAAATAATTTTTAAGTCTGATCAAACAGAATAAAGAACAAACTTGCGAAGCTAAATGTCTTTCAAGTTTGTTCTTTGTTTAAGTAGCTAACCCTAAATGAACATTTTGTCAAAAAAGTTGTTCATATAAATGAGATTCAATCAATAATAAGAAAGCAAAACAGTGACAAGTGAAATTGTAATAGACGTACAGCCCAAAGAGGTCTCCATCGCCCTTCTCGAAGACAAGAGTCTGGTGGAACTTCAAAGCGAAGGAAGAAACATTTCTTTCTCAGTGGGCAATATGTATTTGGGACGTATCAAGAAATTGATGCCCGGACTGAATGCATGCTTTGTAGACGTCGGTTACGAGAAAGACGCTTTTCTTCATTATCTTGACCTGGGTCCTCAATTTAACTCACTCGAAAAGTTTGTAAAGCAGACTTTAAGCGACAAAAAGAAGCTGAACTCCATCAGTAAAGCAACCCTACTTCCTGACCTGGACAAGGATGGCACAGTGGCCAATACATTAAAGGTCGGACAAGAAGTGGTGGTGCAAATCGTTAAGGAGCCTATCTCTACCAAGGGACCGCGACTGACGTCCGAAATTTCGTTTGCCGGACGCTATCTGGTACTGATCCCTTTTAATGATAAGGTTTCCGTTTCGCAAAAGATTAAATCGAGCGAAGAACGTGCCCGCCTGAAACAACTGTTGATGAGCATCAAACCGAAAAACTTCGGTGTGATTGTCCGCACAGTGGCCGAAGGCAAACGCGTGGCCGAACTCGACGGAGAGCTTAAAGTCCTGATCAAGCATTGGGAAGATGCAATGGCGAAAGTACAGAAAGCCACCAAGTATCCGACGTTGATTTATGAAGAGACCAGCCGCGCCGTAGGTTTGTTGCGCGACCTCTTCAACCCTTCTTTTGAGAATATTCACGTCAACGACGAGGCTGTGTACAA
>ULSJ01071748.1_pt1 | contig 14618 bp, 8 predicted proteins | sample 1956291 | NCBI WGS metagenome assembly ULSJ01 (sample SAMEA4835705, study PRJEB28245) | human gut metagenome | biome: gut microbiome; material: fecal sample | place: Denmark | collected 2008 | reverse complement strand
CCCGTGACTGGACTTTCACCAGTAAGATTAGTGCCATGCTCGGCACACTAGAAAAACCCCAGACGAAAATCGTCTGGGGTTCTAAGGTTAGATGAATAAATTTAATTCAGTCTAAACTATTTAGCAGTAATAGCACCTGGTACAGATACTGAAACGAATGTATATACACCATCAGCAACCTGAACTTTTACTGTTAACTTAGTAACGTTGAAGTAGTCTCCAGAAGCAACAGAAATATCAGCGCCTGTAAGCTCTGTACTTCCAGTTGAATTCTTCTTAACTTTTACTTCACCAATTTCTAATGCACCATCTTTATCAGTAATACCTGAAACAGATGTGTAAGTCTTACCATCAAATGTTACAATAATGGCATCTGCTAACATGCTACCAACAGTATTGGCATCTACTTTTTCATTCTTTACTTCAACTTCGGCCTTAGCCTGAGAATCAGAAAGTGTAAACTGTGTAGAAATTGTAACTGTCTTAGTACTTGTATTCTCTGTAACTTCTTTTTCAGCAATAACAGTATATGTTCCTGCATCAAGCTGTTTTTTAGCAATTGCAGAACCACTGGTAGTAGTAACCTTAACTGGAGTAACCGCTAAAACACCATCGGCATTAACAGTAATAGCATCATTTGTTGTAGTTTTAGCATCTTTTGTTCCTGCGAAGATTACAGTTCCATCAGCTTTCTTTACAGTATACTTAGCATCTGAAACAACTGTCTTATCTACACCGTCAGCAACTCCGATCATTTTGACGTTAATTGTCTTTGTATCCTTGTTGTCGTTGTCAACTTTCATATCAACATTGCTATTATCAACATCAAGACGATATGCAGAAATCTTAGTAGAATCTGTCTGCTTTACAGCTACGCTTACAGTCTTTGCAGCGATTTCCTTATTATCTTTCTTGTAAGAGATCTTATATACATAATTTCCCTTTGCAGCACTGTTAACAAATGTTACTTTCTTGTCTGTCTTAGCTACTGTATTGTAATAGGTAACACCATTAACATCTTTTGCAGCTAAAGTTTTATTATTAGAATCTTTTGCATCAGTAGAAAGGCACTCAATGTTGAGGTTATAATCCCCTGACCATTTATCACCATACTGATCTTTTAATGTAACATTTACAGTTTTGGAATCTGATGCTAAATTTTTAGAAAGTGTTACATCATACTTATCTAACTCGAGAGTTGCAACAGCTCTTTCAGCTACAATGTCAATTGCAACAGAACCAACAACTTTGTCATCCTTTTTAACGAGGATATATGCTGTACCATTCTTTAATGCTGTAATTCCGATAGAATTATAAGTAGCACTTACTTTGTTATCAGCAAGCATTAATACAGACTTGTCAGATGACTCAAATGTATACTTGCTGTAGTCTGAAATTTCCTGATTATCAGCATTCTGAATCTTGAACATTGCAACCTTTGTCTCATTTACAGCAATCTTATTTGTATCTTTAGCCTTGTCAAACTTCTTTGCAGAATCATCAATTCTTACAGCAAAGTTGTTGATCTCAGACTGAGCAGAAGCAGTAATTGTAACCTTGTTTGGTCCAATGTTTCCTTCTGGCTTACCATTCTGGTCATACTTACCTGTCTTGTATGTGATCTCAGCTGTAGCTGTATCGCCAACTTTGTTTAAGTATAACTTAGAACCGTTTGTATAACCGTTTCCGTTTGTATTGATTGTAAAATCATAGTTAGCATCAGCTTCGCCATACTTAAGTTCTTTTACAACAACACCATTAGCATCCTTAGATACTAACTTAACTTCTGTCTCAGTAGCATATGGGATTGTAGCTTTATCAAGTGCGATAGAAGCAACCTTTCCGTCAGAAGCTACGAATGTCTTTGTGATTCCATCAAGAGTTACATCATATGTAGCTGCATCCTTTAACTCACTGAACAGAGTTAATGTAACCTTAGAAGCGTCCTTAGAATCAACTGTTACCTTAGATACTGGGTAAACAACGTTTGTTGCTTCACTCTTTACTGTGAAATCAGAAGCCTTAAGGTTCTTTGTATCACCAGCGACAGTAGCTGTAAGCTCTGTTAACTTGTTCTGTGCTACTGTAGAAAGAACATAGTTCTTTACTTCTACTTCCTGAGTAGCGGTAGCTGTATCTTTACCAATCTTAAGTGTAGCTTTGATTGTAGCCTTACCAGCCTTAACACCCTTTACAGTTCCGTCTTCAGAAACTGTTGCGATTGTCTCATCACTGGATGTGTAAGTGATCTTAGCTCTTGATGAAGCCTTCTTAGTTGTTGTTAACTTAGTTGTGCTTCCAACTGCTACTGCTGAATCTCCAGATAAAGCAACACTTGCCTTAGCAACTTTCATTGTGTAAGTAAGTTTCTTTGTCTTTGCCTTAGCATTCTTCTTTGTAGAAGTCTTGTAAGTTACCTTAACCGTAACTTTAGCGGTACCTGGCTTAACACCTGTAACCTTGATCTTCTTTGCTGCTGTCTTCTTAACTTTTGCAACAGACTTCTTGTTGCTTGTTGCAGTTACTTTAACAGACTTCCAAGACTTTGGAGTTTTAACTGTAACTGTCTTGTAGCCCTCAGAATAAACTGTGGCTTTTTTTGCGCTAAGCTTTGCTGTAGAAGCTGCCTGTGCGTTTGTAGCAGGAACTGCTGTTACAACCATAGCTGCAGCGAGAGCAAAAGCTAACACTTTTTTGCTTGATTTCATGTTTTTTCCTCTCTTTCTTTTTGACTAACTTCCATCTCTTCTACTCGTTTAACCCTGCACGTTTAAGTTCCTTCATCTTCTCTTCCAAACCGCTGCGGACGATTTTTCCAGTCCAATGTTCTCGCTAATTGCCTCCACTGACCTTCCTCGGTCTTACTGTTAAGTCCATCGTCAGTTTCATCTGCAGACACACAAATCATAAATGACCAGAAACTTTCGTACATCAGACGTCGGCGTAGAGTGTGATATCAACGTTGATTGTCCAGCATCAAGATCAGCAAGCTGAGGTTCCGATGACTTATATTTCTAATATGTATCTGTAATTGTAAGGTCTGTCTGGAACAAGTTCCAGTTTCCATAGCCTCGATAGTAGTTCATCACTTGTCGTACTATTTATAGTACTCTTTTAACTACTCTACGTGACAATCATACACCAAGTATTGTATCTTTGCAACACCAAAATTACATTTTATTGAAAAAATTCTTTAATATTTTCTTAAGCATTTAAGAGTTTTTTCACTTTTTTCTATTATTAAAACTATTTCACGCGTAGTTCGAGTGAAACTACGCGTGAAGATAAACAATTCTATTTAAAGTAAGCAACTCCGGATTCGAAGATCTTCATATCCTGCTCTCCGTAGATGTTCATGGCAACGGCCTCACCGCGGCGCTCGCTGTGTGCCATCTTTCCGAGTACACGTCCATCCGGACTGGTGATACCCTCGATTGCCATGTACGAACCATTGACATTCCACTCTTCATCCATGGTTGGCTCGCCGGCTTCATTGACATACTGGGTGGCAACCTGTCCGTTTGCAAAAAGCTTGTCCAGCCATTCCTTCGGAGCTACGAAACGTCCCTCTCCATGGGATGCCGGGTTGCAGTATGTTGCACCAAGCTTTGCCTGCTGCAACCATGGGGATTTGTTTGTTACGACCTTGGTATATACCATCTTGCTGATGTGGCGGTTGATGGTGTTGTAGGTCAGTGTCGGGGAATCCGCACTCTGTGCCTGGATCTGTCCGTAAGGAACAAGTCCCAGTTTGATCAGCGCCTGGAATCCGTTGCAGATACCCAGTGCCAGTCCGTCACGTTCTGACAGCAGTTTGCCTACTGCCTCGGTCATCTTTGCATTCCGGAATGCCGTTGCAAAGAACTTTGCAGATCCTTCCGGTTCATCTCCTGCGGAGAATCCACCCGGGAACATGATGATCTGTGACTGGTCGATTGCCTTGACAAATTCATCGACAGAATCACGGATGTCTGCTGCACTCAGATTCTTGAATACTTTTACAATTGTATTGGCACCTGCACGCTCAAACGCTTTCGCACTGTCGTACTCACAGTTTGTTCCAGGGAATACCGGAATGAATACGGTCGGCTTTGCGACTTTGTTTCTGCATACATAAACATTCTTCGTATCGTATACGTCACTCTGTACTTTTTCCCTGCCCTCGGTCGCGCGGGTTGGGAATACACGCTCGAGTGTTCCCTGCCATGCATCGAGTGCTTCATCCATGGAAAGAGCCGTGTCTTTGTATACGAATTTCTGTGCGTCGTTCACTTCTCCGATAACGATTGCGGATGCTTCTTTTATAATAGGAAGAAACTCTTCTTTTACTTCTGCAACAATATTACCGAATCCCGGTGCAAATAAGGTTTCTGCAGTCACATCATCGGCGATGGTTACACCTAATTTGTTACCGAATGCCATCTTGCTGACTGCTGCTGCCAGACCTTTTCCGTCAAGTGCATAGGCACTGCGGATTGCTCCCTTGCCGATCAGCTCATGAATCTTGTCATACAGTTTCATCACCTGCTCATATACCGGCAGATCGTATGCGTTCTTTTCGATCGTAAAGAGTACCAGCTTATCTCCTGCTTCTTTCAGTTCCGGTGTGATCACGTCTTTTTCTCTTGCCACATCGACTGCGAAAGAAACCAGTGTCGGAGGCACGTCAATATCGTTAAAGGTTCCGGACATGGAATCTTTTCCACCGATGGATGGCAGGCCGAAACCGATCTGTGCATCAAACGCACCGAGCAGTGCTGCAAACGGCTGACTCCATCTCTTTGGATCTTCACTCATTCTGCGGAAATACTCCTGGAAGGTGAAGCGTACTTTCTTGTAGTCACCACCGGCGGTCACGATACGGGAAAGGGATTCCAGTACGGCATATACCGATCCGTGGTATGGACTCCAGGAGGATAAGTACGGATCAAATCCGTAGGACATCATGGTTACGGTATCACATTTTCCTTTCAGAACCGGAAGTTTGGCAACCATGCTCTGTGTCTCGGTCAGCTGATAGCGGCCGCCGTATGGCATGTAGACACTTCCCGCACCGATGGAACCGTCAAACATCTCGACAAGTCCCTTCTGGGAACATACATTAAGATCCGCAAGCATGGCAAGCCATGCTGATTTGTTGTCGTTTTTCTGTAATGCATCTGCAACTTTCGGAAGTTCGATCTTTTTAAAGAAGTTGTCTTCCTCTTTTGGCATCTCGACTTCGACATCTGCTTCCTGATGCGCACCGTTGGTATCGAGGAATGCACGGGAAATATTGACAATGTCTTTTCCTCTCCACTCTAAGATCAGTCTCGGCTCCTCGGTAACAACTGCCACCTCGGTTGCTTCAAGGTTTTCTTCTTTTGCATAAGCAAGGAACTGCTCGACATCCTGCGGAGCGACAACCACTGCCATACGCTCCTGAGACTCGGAGATTGCAATCTCCGTTCCATCCAGACCAGCATATTTCTTCGGTACTTTATCCAGATTCACGCGCAGTCCGTCTGCAAGCTCACCGATGGCTACCGATACACCGCCGGCACCGAAATCGTTACATTTTTTGATAATATGGCTGACTTCTTCTCTGCGGAACAGGCGCTGCAGTTTACGCTCAGTCGGTGCATTACCTTTCTGTACCTCGGCACCACATACAGATGTAGACTGTGTGTTATGTGCCTTGGAAGATCCGGTTGCTCCACCGATACCGTCACGTCCGGTACGTCCGCCCAGAAGGATAATCTTATCTCCCGGATCAGAGGTCAGTCTCTGTACGGCACGTCTCGGTGCGGCACCCATGACAGCACCGATCTCCATACGTTTTGCTACATAATCCGGATGGTAAACTTCTTTGACATATCCGGTTGCCAGTCCGATCTGGTTTCCATAAGAGCTGTAACCTCTGGCTGCCTCACGCACGATCTTCTTCTGTGGCAGCTTACCCTCAATCGTATCTTTTACGGATACGGTTGGATCTGCGGCTCCGGTCACACGCATTGCCTGATACACATAAGTTCTTCCGGAAAGTGGATCACGGATGGCTCCGCCTAAACAGGTAGCAGCACCACCGAACGGCTCAATCTCGGTCGGATGGTTATGTGTCTCGTTCTTAAAGTTTACAAGCCACTCCTCTGTCTTTCCATCTACTTCCACCGGTACCACGATGGAACATGCATTGATCTCGTCAGATTCTTCCTGATCTGCAAGTTTCCCTTCTTTTTTCAGACGTTTCATGGCAAGCAGTGCCAGATCCATCAGGCAGACAAACTTGTCATCGCGTCCCGCATACAGTTTCTTGTGGGTATCCAGATATTCTTCGTAAGTCTTTTTGATTGGTGCCTGATAAAATCCTTCATCAAACTTTACATTTTTCAGTTCTGTCGAGAAGGTGGTATGACGGCAATGGTCACTCCAGTAGGTATCGAGCACACGGATCTCTGTCACGGACGGATTCCGCTTCTCGGTATTTCTGAAGTAATTCTGGATATGTAAGAAATCCTTAAAGGTCATGGCAAGATTTAAAGAGCTGTACAGTTCCTTTAACTGTGCTTCTGCCATGTCGATAAATCCGTCGAAAACTGCCACGTCTGCCGGCTCATCGAAATTCTGTACGAGGGTATCCGGCTTGTCCATACCGGTCTCACGGGAATCTACCGGATTGATACAATACTTTTTGATCGCCTCTAACTCATCCTCTGTGATGTCACCCTTGATCACATAGGTTGTCGCGCTGCGGATGATCGGCTCCTCATCCTCATTTAAAAGCTTCACGCACTGCTCTGCGGAATCCGCTCTCTGGTCGAACTGTCCCGGCAGGAATTCTACGGAAAATACGTTTCCACCTTCTGCGTCAAAGTTCTCCTCATAAATATCATCCACTGGCGGCTCGGAAAATACCGTCTGCAATGCCTTCTGGTAAGTGGCATCCGATACATTTTCCACATCATAACGGATCAGAACACGCACCTGATCTGCAGCGATTCCGAGATAATGCTTTACCTCATGTTTTAATTCCTTTGCCTTTACGGCAAAATCCGGTTTCTTTTCTACGTACACACGACGTACATTGCCCATTGGATTTACCTCCTTCTTTTGCGAAACGGAATGCCCCCTGCATTTGGGGGCATTCTATTTATCTTTATTTTATTGTATCACGGGTTAACAGTTAAGTAAAATTAATATCGCTTACGATATCTATTACCTGTACTTATGAAATTACTGTACGGTGATTGCACTGTCCGTTACAACGCCCGGAGTGTCCGGTTCCGGCTGATCCGGCTGATCGGTACCCGGGTTTGGATTTACAAAATTAATCTTTACTTTCAGCTTTCTGGATTTATTTCCTGCCGTATCTTTGACATATACGGTCACACTGTAAGTTCCGTACTTTTTGTTTTTCATGGCAGTAACTGCTTTCTGTACTTCCTGGGTATTTACGAAAACATATTTTGAAGCAAGCTTCTTACCCAGATCCTTTGCCACTACATCTGACTTAATTGCGGAAACCAGTTTTTCTTTGGAAACGGCTTCATTGTAGGTCAGTGTCTTTCGTTTCAGGCTGACGGATGGTGCTTTCGTATCTTTTACGGTAATTACGATGCTCTTCTTTGTCTTGTTTCCTTTGACATCTTTTGCGGTGTATGTAACCTTATATTTTCCGGCCTTTGCCGCGTTGACTTTTCCGGAAACGGTAAATTTAAGTGCCTTTCCTCTGTAATCAGAAGCTTTCACTCCCTTTTTGAGGTCTACTTTATTGTTTGTTCTCTCGATGGTTTTATTCGCGATCCCCTTAATCGTCGGACGGAGTTTCAGCCATGGGTTTCTCGGATCCGGATCGGTCGGATCCCATCCGCGGTACGGACTGTTTACATCGATACGAACCGGGGTAGGTTTGCCCAGCGGTCCTGGATCTTTGCTGTCATAGATGGTTACTTTGGTTCCTACCGGGCAGTTGTCATAGATCCACTTGGCATCTTCCACATTCAGACGGACACATCCGTGGGATGCCGTCTGTCCCAGACGGTTATAAGAATTGTATGCCAGCTTGCTCGGGTCCTGTGAACTGTAAAAAACAGAGTGGAACAGCACACCACCGTGAATACGGCTGCAATACTGTCCGTACACACCGCCCATAAGTGTATGCCAGCGGTATTTTGCCGGAATCGAAAATGTTCCTGTCGGGGTGGCATTGTTGACACCGACCGAGCAGGCAAATGCTTTGACCGGTTTGGTATATTTGCCTTTGGAATCAAGTGCATATACGGTCACACAGTTCTGCTGACGATTGATTTTAATGTAATATGGCAGTTTTGCTGCCTGAGTTGTAACGGGTGTTCCTGCGAACACAAGCAGCATGAGTGCCGCCATCAATCCGCATAAGGTTTTCAAAATTCCCTTTTTCATGATAATCTCCTTTTCTCTCCTTTGTGAAAGGTATATAATATATCCTATACTATACTACTGAGGATATGATCGATGGATATCAATTATGAATTATACAAGGTTTTCTATTATGTTGCAAGCTCTCTCTCATTTTCGGATGCAAGTAAGAAGCTTTTTATCTCCCAGTCAGCGGTAAGCCAGTCTATCAAAACACTGGAACGCAAGCTGGGACAGCCGCTTTTTATCCGCAGCACCAAAAAAGTGCAGCTGACTCCTGCCGGTGCTCTGCTGCTAAAACATGTGGAACCTGCCATGAATCTGATCTCCCGTGGGGAAAGCCAACTTTTAGAATCCGGCTCTCTGGGCCTGGGACAACTGCATATCGGCGCAAGCGACACCATCTGCCGTTATTTTCTGCTGCCGTATCTGCAGAAATTCCATCGGAAATTCCCGGATGTTCCGATTAAAATCACCAATGCCAGTTCGATGGGCTGTGTAGACCTGCTAGAGCAGCGCCGGGTTGACCTGATCATCACAAATTTTCCAAACCCGCATCTGAATCCTTCCTATATTCAGAAAACGGTTGGCTCTTTCTCGGATGTGTTCGTCGCCAATCCGGCATATTTTGATCTGGCGGACCGCATCGTTCCTTTCTCGGAGCTTGGCACCTATCCGCTCATGATGTTAGACCGCAAGAGCACAACGAGTGAGTTTCTGCACCACATTTTCCTGCAGCATCAGCTGGAACTGCTGCCTCAGGTAGAGCTCAGCAGCAACGATCTGCTCATTGACATGGCCCGCATCGGTCTTGGAATTGCTTTTATCCCGGATTTTTGTCTGAAACACAAGCCGGAGGATCTCTTTCTCGTCCACACGCAGGAAACGATCCCGCAGCGGCAGCTGGTGGCTTCGTTAAACCCTACCCTTCCGGTTTCTGCCTCCACCGAAGAGTTTTTAAAGCTCCTTCCGGACGTCTGACCAGAACCGGCTCACTTCTTCCCGCAGCTGCGGCAGACCACAGACGCTTCTCTTTTCCCATTCTCTCGGAAAAAGCGCTCCGTATTCGCGCTGCAGGAAACGTTCATCCAGCAGAAGGATCACGCCGCGGTCCTCGCTGGTCCGGATCACGCGCCCTGCTGCCTGCAGGACTTTGTTCATTCCCGGATAGCGGAACGCATAGTCAAATCCGGACAATCCCCGCTCATCATAATAATTCTTTAAAATTTCACGTTCATCGCTGACCTGCGGAAGTCCGGTTCCCACGATGATGGCACCGATCAGCCGATCGTTTTTCAGATCAATGCCTTCCCCGAAAATTCCACCCATCACACAGAACGCAACGAGTGTCCCCTGGCGCTCTTTTTCAAATTCTTCCAAAAACGCTTCTCTTTCGTGTTCTTTCATATTACTATGCTGCATCAGAATCTCGCACGAATCGGCCGCCTTCCCGGCAAAGACCTCATATACATCCTGCATCAGCCGGTAAGACGGGAAAAACACCATGTAATTTCCCTGCTGTGCTTCTGTGACTGCACCGATATAGTCCGCGATTTTTTCGTATTCTTTTCTGTTCCTCCGCGTATATTTTGTGCTCACATCCCGGCCAAATGCGAGAAGTCTCTGTGTCTGGGCAAACGTACTCTGCGCATAAATGGCATAGTTATCCTCGTCCGTGGAAAGTAGCCGCTTGTAGTATCCGATCGGCAGGAGCGTTGCGGAGAAAAAGATCGTGGAATTGCTTTTATCGATGCATTTCTGCAGATTGACCGACGGATCTACGCAAAAGAGCCGGATCCGGAACTGGCCTTCCTCCGTCATCTGGCTGTAGATCACGTAATGGTCATCCACCAGATCATAGATATTCAGGAAATTGCGCAGCGCAAAGTAAAAATCCAGCACCGTTTTCTTCTCCGGAAATTCCCGCGGTTTTTCCCAAAATTCATCCATCTGGGAGGCCAGCCGCATAAGGTGGAAGGTCAACGTTCCCACACTGTCCAGAATCTGGTAGTGCTCACACTCACGTTTCATTTCCAGCATGGCTTTGTTGCATTTGTCCAGGATACGGCAGATCGTACGGCTGTGCGCTTTCATGATCCGCTTCACTGCAAGCACGTCTTCTTTGTACAGATCGGCACTGTACATCTCCCTGCTGCGATCCACGAGGTTATGTGCCTCATCCACCAGGAACAGATAGTCTCCCTTTATCCCCTCCTGAAAAAAGCGTTTCAGATATACATTCGGATCGAATACGTAATTGTAATCACAGACAATATTGTCCGCCCAGGTTGCCACATCCAGACTCATCTCAAACGGGCACACCTGATATTCTTTCGCCTGCGCTAAAACTTCCTCTCTGGTAAACAGGTTGGATTTCTGCAAGAGATCAAACACCGCATCGTTCACCCGGTCAAAATGTCCCTTTGCATATGGACAGTTTACCGGGTTGCAGTCCATCTCTTCACACAGGCAGAGTTTTTCTTTTGCTGTAATCTGGATCACTTTGGCACGATAGCCCTGTTCTTCCAGCAGTGCGAACGTTTCTTTTGCCACAGTTGCTGTGATGGTCTTTGCCGTGAGATAAAAGATCCGGTCTGCCAGCCCTTCTCCCACTGCTTTTACCGCCGGAAAGATTGTGGAAATTGTTTTGCCCACACCGGTCGGTGCTTCGATAAACAGATTCTTTCCCCGCAAAATTGTACGATAAACATCTGCAACCAGCTTCTTTTGCCCTTCCCGGTACGGAAATGGAAACTCCAGTCCATGAATGCTCTCCTGCCGCTGTTTTTTCCATGCAATCTGCCAGTCCGCCCATTTCCGATAATCTTCGATCAGATGGCCAAACCACACGGTCAGTGTCTCATAATCGAAAATTTCCCGGAAATACCGAATTTCTTCCGTATCCAGATTGCAGTAGGTCATCTGCACGCCGATCCGCTCCAGACGGTTCTGTTTCGCATAGATATACGCATAGCACATTGCCTGGGCTTTATGCACGTAGACCGGCTGTTCCATTGCCGCAACGTTTCTATATACACCCTTGATCTCATCGATGAAGCTGATTTCTTCTTCCGGAGGGATTTCCGCCGCAAACTCCATCTCCGGTTGCAGCACAGACTCCGTCGCAGCCGGCAGATCCGGCTGAAATTTTCCATAGACGATTCCGTCTGCACGTCCTTCCACGACCAGTACGTAATCGTTGGCTTTCCATTCAATTTTCAGCGGTACTTCCGCCTGGTAGGAGGTGTCCATGCTTTTTTGAATTTTCCGGTGGATACGGCTGCCTTCCATCATGGCCTCTGCACTCGCCAGCTTTCCGGCACGATTATCGATATCTCCTGCCCGGAAAATAAACTCTACCAGATTTCTCACAGATATATGTAATTCCTGCATGTACACTTCCTTTCTCCCGCGGGTATTTTCCTGTTGTATGAAGCGGGTTTTTATTTGTTCCATTATTTTACAATAAAAAGCCCCGCTCCGGAATACGGAGCGGGACTTAAAGTTCCATAGTCACGATATTATAATTGTATTATGCCACTGCAAATTTAGCAACTACGTTTTCGAAATTTTCATTCTTTCCACCGTAGCAAACCTGAAGATTCTTTTTTACACCAAGTCCAATCATACCAAGCAATGACTTTGCATCAATGAATGTTCTGTCACATTTTACATCAATATCAAAATCACAACCACCCGCTGCACGTACAAAATCCTTAACTTCATCCATATCTGATAACCGAATTACTTTAACAGTTTCATACATAATCCAACACCTCTTTCTACCTTTAAACAACATACTTTTATTATCATCCCCAAGTTTAGAAAAGATTATGCCACTTTTTTTCTCATCTGTCAAAGTTGTGCAAACTTCGCATTTCTCCGGTTTTTCCTGCATAATGACGGTAATCGCGCAACCGTTTCCATCAGATTCTTACCGTTTTTTTTCGTGTATTTATATTTATACCTGCTATCTTATGCAATTTCTCCAAAAAATTGCCTTTCCAATGACCAAAACAAGCATTTTTTGATGAAAACTATTTTTATCAAAGTGGTTTCCCACTTTTTTTCAGAATATCCACATATAATTCTCCGATCGGACTGACCTTTATCCCCTTGTGCCGGATATAGCCGATCCGCATCTTTTCGCTCTCTGCCAGCGGCACTGCCGCGTAATCATTTCCGTTTAATTCTTCACAGATAATCCCGGAACAGAGTGTATAACCATTCAGACCAACCATCAGATTCAGCATGGTCGCCCGGTCATCCGCATGGATCATCTTCTTATATTCATAGGTACTTTTCATCTCTTCGGCAAAATAAAAGGAATTATTTTTCCCCTGTTCGAACACCAGACATGGATATTCCTGCAGTTCTTTCATGGAAATTACATCCCTTTGTGCCAGCGGATGTCCTTTCCACAGATATACATAGGTGTCACAGGTAAACAGTTCTTCAAAAATCACATCATTTTCCCTGAAAAGTTTCTGGAGTACTGCTTCATTAAATTTGCTCAGGAAAAGAATCCCCAGCTCACTTTTCATGTTGCGCACATTTTCGATTACCTGATTCGTCTGTGTCTCATGCACGGCAAATTCATATTCGTCCATTCCGACAGCCTTGACTACTTCCACAAATGCCTTGACTGCAAAGGTATAATGCTGCATGGACACAGAAAATTTCTTTTTGGATTCAGACGAAATATAACGGGATTCCAGCAAATGATACTGCTCCACGACCTGCTTGGCATATCCGATAAATTCCTCTCCCTCCGGTGTAAGCACGATTCCGCGGTTTGACCGGATAAAAATGGTGATTCCTGCTTCTTCTTCCAGTTCGCGCACAACCGCAGACAGATTGGGCTGTGAGACAAACAATTTTCGGGATGCTTCGTTCATGGAACGGCTTTCTGCAATCGTAATTACCTGATGTAACTGCTGTAGGGTCATATGTCTTACCTCTTTTCCTTAAGCAAATGATCTGTTATATACCGGACAAGGATCTGAAGTATCCATGCAATCACAATGGAACTGCATACCAGCACCAGTTCGTAACGCAGACGGCATGTATGAAATGCTGCTCCCTTCATAAATTTTCGTATGGTAACATGTACCAGATACAATTCCAGCGAATGAGCACCAAACCATTCCAGTATTCTTATAACCGGGCGCATAGATAACTGGGAAAAGATCCAGGCAATTCCCGCACAACATGAGATATTAAAAATTCCAGTCACATACCTTGCAAAAATAGGAGATCCACTTGGAAGCATGGTGAGCAAATAGCCGGATAACGCAAAAAGAATCAACCATTTCCAATAACTTTCCCTTTTTTCATAGCTGGATCTGCCATAAAAACAGCCCGCTATAAAAACAGGCAGACGAAGCAAAGCAATATTTACATTTCCAAACACCTCTTTCTCATATAATGCAATTACAAGTGCCAATACGGTAACCGCACTTACCATGGAAATCAGCCGGATCTCTCCATCTATTGCGTCCCGTGCGCTATCCACAATCTGAAAGATATAGGGATAAATCAGATAGCATAACAGCATAAGTCCAATATACCAGTAAAGCCTGTCTCCATCACTGAAAAATGTGATAAATGTGAAGTCTTTTATGGCTTCTCCCCATCCTGTTTTATCTACACAGACATCCAGTAAAATATAAGAGGGTACGGCTACGATGCAATAAGGAATCAGAATTCTTTTTAATCTTCTTATGTAAAAACTTCTAACATCTGATCTTTTTTTCATGGAATAATATAACCCCAGACCAGAAAAGAATAAAAATGCATCCACACTTGATGATGAAATATATCTCCAAAAGAAGGAAATCCAGCCACTAAAATGATAGGAATAATAATGACAGTCATCCGTAAAATGAAAAACTATAATCAATATGATGGATATTCCCATTAACGCCCCCCGGTATTGCGAAAGCACGCTGTTATTTGTTTTTTTCATATAATTCTCCTTTATAAAAATTTAATTTAAATTACTATAAATAAAAAAACACCTAAACAGGTGTTTTTAAAGAGCAGGGGATGAGAGAATCGAACTCCCACCAAAGGTTTTGGAGACCCCTATCATACCATTTGACCAATCCCCTATATGAGAAAACAACGTAGACAAGTACGCTGCTAACTTCTTATTCATGAAATGTTTGTACTTTCAAAACTTCATACAGATTTAACCGCTTTTAATCAAGCCCTCGACCTATTAGTAACAGTCAGCTCCA
>ULSJ01009489.1_pt1 | contig 14628 bp, 10 predicted proteins | sample 1956291 | NCBI WGS metagenome assembly ULSJ01 (sample SAMEA4835705, study PRJEB28245) | human gut metagenome | biome: gut microbiome; material: fecal sample | place: Denmark | collected 2008 | reverse complement strand
GGAGGAGCGGCTGCCGCACATGGTGGAAATTGTCGGGGCTGCCTGCCTTGCCCATGATATGGGTAATCCTCCTTTCGGGCATTCGGGAGAACGGACGATTGCCACCTATTTTTCGGAGGGACGCGGTTTGTCCGTAAAATACCGCCTGACGGACGAGGAGTGGAGCGATCTGGTGAATTTCGACGGTAACGCCAACTCTTTCCGTCTGTTGGCCCATCAGTTCCGCGGACGTCGTGAGGGCGGATTTGCCATGACTTATTCTTCGCTGGCTGCCATCGTGAAATATCCTTACCGTTCGATTGATTCCGAGAAGAAAGGCAAGTTCGGCTTTTTCCTGTCGGAAGCGGACTGTTTCCATACGGTGGCCAAAGAATTGGGCATGATCGAGAAAAGGCCAGGAGTTTATGCACGTCATCCGCTCGTTTATCTGATGGAGGCGGCCGACGACATCTGCTATCAGGTGATGGACATTGAGGATGCCCACAAATTGAAAATTCTGACCAGCCGCAACGTGACGGAGTTGTTTTTCGGTTTCTTTTCCGAGGACAAGCAGAAGAAGATGCAGCGTGTCATCGACATGATTGCCGACAACAACGAGAAGGTTGCCTATATGCGTTCCTGCGTCATCGGCGAACTGGTGGGCGAATGTGCCCGCGTGTTTGTTGAGAACGAGGATGCGATTTTGTCGGGGGAATTCGACGGCTGTCTAATTGACCATATCTCCTCTTTGCCGCATGCCGGTTATAAGCGCTGCTCGAAGACGGCATGGGACAAGATTTACAATTCGTCGGATGTTGTCGACATTGAATTGGCCGGTAATCAGATTATTACCTTTCTGCTCGACCGGCTGCTCGATGCCGTGCTTCACCCGGAAAAGAACTATTCGCAACTGCTGTTGAGCCGTGTTCCGAGCCAGTATGACACTGCCAATCCGACGCTTTACGGAAAAATTCAGGCGGTGCTCGACCATATTTCCGGCATGACCGACGTCTATGCCCTTGACCTTTTCCGCAAGCTCAACGGACTGAGCCTGCCAGCTGTTTAACTCTAAAAAAGATTCTTTATGCTACGATATATTATTGTATCCCTGTTCTTGTTTGTAGCAGGTATGACCGCAAGTGCCGTCGACTACACGGTGGAGCAGATACCCAACGTGCATGTGGCCGACAAGACGCAGTATGTGACCAATCCCGACGGCATACTTTCGCAGGAAGCCGTCGCACAGCTGAATGCTCAGCTTGCCGACATTTGGGCGCAGTCGTCGGCGGAAGTCGTGGCGGTTGTCGTCCGTTCCATAGGCGATACCGACATCAACGACTTTGCCACGCGGCTGTTTGAATACTGGGGCATCGGCAAGAAGGACACCAGCAACGGCCTGCTGATTCTCGTTGTCGAGGGGCAGCGCAAGGCCGTGTTGCGTACGGGCTACGGAGCGGAAGGCTTGTTGCCTGACGTGATTTGCGGACGTATAATCCGCGATGTGATGGCGCCTTCGTTCAAAAAGGGTGATTACGATACCGGCATGATTGATGCCGTAGCGCAGATTCACAGCATTGTCACGACTCCCGGCGCGATTGAGGAGTTGCAGTCAAAGTATGCCAACGACGCGGCTGCCGGAAAGGATACTGGCGACACTTGGGCGGTATATTCGCGGTTTGCCGTTCTGCTAGGCATACTGGCTTTTCTGTTTGTGCTGTTCACGTCGGTATCGATGGCGAAGAAGGATGCGTATGAGCGTTACTACCGTTTGAAACGATATGATCTTCCGTTGCTGGTCATCACTTTCCTTACGTTGGGTGCCGGCATTTTTGCTTACGGGCTGCTGCGGCTGCTGCTTTACCGTTGCCGCAACAAAAAGCGCGTATGCCCCAACTGCAAGGCGAAGATGCACAAGCTGTCGGAAGCGGAGGACAACAAATATCTTACTCCGGCACAGGATATGGAAGAACGGCTCAATTCCGTGGACTACGACGTATGGCTGTGCAAGAAATGCGGTGAGGTGGACGTCTTTCCGTTCATCAACCGTAATACGCCGTTTCAGGAATGTCCCGTGTGCCATGCCAAGGCGAGCATGCTGGTGGCCGACCGCCTGATTCAGTCGTCGACCGTCTATCGTGAAGGCCGCGGAGTGAAGACGTTCAAATGTCGTAACTGCGGAAACGAAACCCATCTCACATATGTGGTTCCGAAAGACGAAGCACCGGTGATTGTTCCGTTTATCGGCGGATTTGGAGGCGGTCGCGGTGGCGACGGTTTCGGCGGCTTCGGTGGTGGCAGTTTCGGAGGAGGTATGACCGGCGGCGGCGGAGCTTCCGGTAATTGGTAAAGAGGAGAAAAAAAGAATGGATACAGTCATAGCAAAAATGCGTTCGCAATATCCGCTTTCCGACAATGCGATCCGCCTCTTGTTGGAAAAAGTGGACTTGTGCCGTTACCCGAAACGGACGTTGCTCATCAGTGCCGGCCGGTTCTGCAAGTATGCCTATTTTCTGGAGCAGGGCATGACCCGCTCGTATTGGTTGGTCAACGGTGAAGAAATCACCACCTCGTTTTCGACCGAGGGCGGTATTGTGTTCAGCATGGACGAACTTTATTTTCATAAGCCGAGCGAAGAGTTTGTGGAAACGCTCGAAGATGTGGTTGCCTATCGGATTTTACTGACCGATTTGCTCCACTTGTTTGAAACGAACCTTGAACTGGCCAACTGGGGAAGGGTGATTCATCAGATAGAATACCGCCGGCTGCACCGCTCGCATCAGGAGCAGCTTTCGTTGTCGGCTAAGGAACGCTACAAGCAGTTTCAAAAGCAGTTCCCGGAAGTGTGTCAGCGTGCCCAGTTGGGCTACATTGCATCCTATTTGGGGGTGACTTTGTCCACACTCAGCCGTATTCGCGGCCAGAAGTGAGTGCCGTTTTTGATGCAGGACAACTTTTTGCGGTCGGGTATTGCCTAATTTTGCCCTGAAAAAACAAAAAGGGGAAACAATGCAAGCAATATCATCATCGGCTTTTTCCGATTCCAAACCACATTACGAACTGCTCGACGGTCTGCGCGGAGTGGCTGCGCTCGTCGTTATCTGGTATCATATTTTCGAAGGGTTCTGCACGAGTCCTTTCGACCAGAATTTTAATCACGGCTATCTTGCCGTCGATTTTTTCTTCATCCTTTCGGGATTTGTGGTAGGTTACGCCTACGACGACCGCTGGAAAACCACGCTAACCACAGGCAATTTCATCAGGCGCCGTCTGGTTCGTCTGCATCCGATGGTGGTGTTGGGCGCACTGTTGGGCACGCTGACATTTCTTTTGCAGGGAAGTGTGAAGTGGGACGGCTCGCCGGTAGCCGTGTCGATGGTGATGATGGCCCTGCTGCTTCAGTTGTTTCTGTTGCCGGCTTTTCCGGGAAGCGGTCCTGAAGTTCGCGGAAACGGAGAGATGTTCCCCCTGAACGGTCCGAGCTGGTCGATGTTTTTCGAGTATATCGGCAATTTGCTTTATGCTTTCGTGTTGCGCCGTTTGTCCACGCCGGCCATGCGTGTGCTGGTGGTTGTGGCGGGTGTTTTGTTGGCGGCCTTCGCCGTGACCGACATGTCGGGCTTCGGGCATCTGGGAGTGGGTTGGACGTTGGCAGGCTACAATCTGCCGGGCGGTTTCCTCCGTATGCTGTTTGCCTTTTCAGTCGGTTTGCTGATGTCGCGCAATTTCAAGCCTCGTCCTGTGCGGGGCGCGTTTTGGATATGTTCGCTGGCTGTGATAGCCCTTCTTTCCGTTCCTTATGTCGGCTCCAAACTTACGAACGGAATCTACGATGCCGTTTGTGTCATCGTCATTTTCCCGCTGTTGGTGTATATCGGGGCATCGGGAAAGGCAACTGACCGCTTTACATCGCGCGTATGCAAGTTTATGGGCGACATTTCTTATCCCGTATATCTGATACATTATCCCATCCTTTACCTGTTTTTTGCCTGGGTGTGGAAAAACGGACTGGCGTTTTCTCAGGTGTGGCCGATGGCCGTGCTGTTGTTCGTGGGCTTTATCCTGTTTGCATGGTTCTGCCTGAAATTCTACGACGAACCTCTCCGCCGGTGGCTTTCTCGCCGCTTCGTGGAGCGAAAAACCTCCAAAAAAGAATTATAATCCCTCCGATTGGCGGCCGTTAAAAGAATTTGTTGTATCTTAGAGTTATGACAGATGTGTAGAATCAGTCAAAATAAGAAGTGTACGTATAATAACTATATAAATGACTAAGATTTTGATAATCGTTGATTTTCAACGGGATTTTTATGAGGAGGGAGCTCCGTTGCAGGTGCCGGGTGCCGACCGTGCAGCAGAAGGCGTGCTTCATCTGCTTGAGAAGGAGCGGTTCGACAAGGTGGTGTTTACGGTCGACTGGCATTCACGCCGCCATTGCTCGTTTCAAGAAAACGGCGGACAGTGGCCGGTGCATTGTGTTCAGAACGAACGCGGTTCGGAAATTCATCCCGATATGCTGGCGGCGGTGAAGCGCCGCGGATTTCCCTATCAGGTAGTGCGTAAGGGGGAACGGGACGAAGAAGAGGAATACGGCGCATTTTCGCGTTTGGAGGAAACTCCGGAGGGGATTGTGGCCTGTACGGCAACCGACAGCTGCACGTTCCCGAAGAATGCTGAAATAGTGGTCTGCGGTCTGGCCGGCGACTATTGTGTGCTGGAAACCTTGAAGAATTTGCAGCCCTTGCATCCGTCAGTATATGTGGAAGGCATCGCTTCGCTCGATGGCGGAAAAGCGTTGAAAGCCTATTTGGATTCGCTGAAATAGGCAAACGGAATAAGACAGAGCCGCCCCCCATGTGACGAAAGGCACGGGGGCGGCTCTGTGTGTTTAGTTGTTGACAAAACCTTTTGTCTGCCATTTCTTGCTCCGCCAGCGTATGGTGAACAGGATGCCGCGGATGTTTTCGTCGAGGACGAACGCCCACCACATGCCAATGATACCGAGCCCGAGTGTAATGCCCAATACATATCCGAAGGCCACGGCTACGCTCCACATGACAATAAGGCCGATGATGAACGGGAAGTTGACATCGCCGGCGGCACGTAGGGCGTTGGTGGCGTAGATGTTGATGGGTCGGCCGATTTCCAGTACGACGTCAACCCACAGAATCGTAGTGCAAAGGTGGATGATGATGGGGTTGTCGGTCAGCAGATTGACGATGTACGGCCCGCTGATGGCAATGCACAGGGAGAGCAGTAGGGTGATGCTGACCGCTTTTTTCATCACATAGTTCCCCAGAATATACGCCGCTTGTTTCTTCCCCTCACCGACAAGATGTCCGATGCAGATGGCTCCACCTTGAGCAATGGCAACGCTGAACAGATATACGAACATGATGATGTTCACGCAGTAGGTTCGTGTGGCCAGCGCTTCTACGCCAAGCATATTGATAAAGTAGGTGATGATAAGCTGTGAGGAGTTGTAGGAAATCTGTTCGCCGGCCGAGGGTAGGCCGATTTTCATCAGGTTGCGGAATTCGCGCCATGGGAACGGGCGGAAATAGGAGAGCGGGAAACTCGGAATCAGTTTGCGGTGCATGAGAGTCAGCAGGATAACCATTGCCACCCCGCGGCTGATTGCCGTAGAAATGGCGGCACCTTCCACTCCCAGTGCCGGCAGTCCGAATTTACCGAAAATCAGCGAGTAGTTGCCGATAATGTTCGTGATGTTGACTACGAGCGTGACGGCCATCGGATATATGGCTTTGTTGGCGGCACGGAGCGTAGCCGAAGCCGTGAGCGATATGGCTTGAAAGAAGGCGAAGGCTCCGACGATGCGCATATAGGCGAGCCCGTCGGGCATCAGCTGTTCGTTGAGGCCCATCCAGCCGAGAATCGTGCGTGCGTCAAGAAAAAGGAAGGCGCTTACGGCCAGTCCGACAATCAGGTTGACAAGGAGTGAAATGCCCACTACCGTCACCATGCGTTTCTTCAGCCCGGCTCCGAGATATTGCGAGCAGAGCACAGACGTTCCCAGGTTGATAACTTCGAAAATCAGAAAACAGAGCATTACGATTTGGTTTACTACGCCTACGGCTGCCACACTCTCGTCGCTGTGTTGCGAAAGCATGACCGTGTCGACGGCTCCGAGCATCATAATCAGCAGTGTCTCTATAAAAATAGGCAGTGCAAGTTTTGCCAGTTTCTTGCGAAGTGAACGATTGTCGTCGGTTTCAATTCCTTTTTCTATCATACGTCAGTAACTAAAACAAATCTTTTTTCGGGAGCTGTCCCCGTTTTTAGCGGTGCAAAGTTACAGAAAAAAAGTGTTCAGCATTCCGCTTTCAATAAAAAGAAAACATAAAAAGAACGGCAACCGTGAAATGCGGTTGCCGTCGTATCGGGTGGGTGAGGATTTGTCAGTCTTCAAATCTGTTGACTATTACGCCGTTGTCGTTGATATGCAGTACCCAGTCCATGCCCTTTTGTTCTACTTCCACTTCATAGAAACTGTTGGCAGGGAGATGATGATATTCGATTTCGTTTTCCACTTTGGCATTGGCGAATTCTTTGCCGACGGCATCCTTGATGATTTGCGGAACGGCCGTCCAGTTCAGTTCCCAATCGCTGCCTACCCATTCCATTTTGCCGTTGAAGCGAATTTCCTTTTCGATTCCTTCATGGCGGACTTCCACGCAGAGATAGCCGTCGTCGTATTCCTTACCGACGATTACAGCACCCGGATAAAGCTTTTCTACAGCTTGCTGAAGTTCTTCGCCTACAGCCACTGAAGCCGAGTTGCCGGGTGTCGAAGGTTTGTCGATGACATTGCCGTCGGCGGAGATATACACATCCGTACTGCCATAGCGCGATTCGAGTTCAAATTTATAGTAGGTGCCGTTGGCTTGTGTCACGTATTCGTCGATGTCGTCGATTTTCGTATAGTGAGCAAACTGTTCCGTTGCTTTCAGAGCATTCATCACTTGCACCGGAACGGCGGATTCCGTCATTTCTGTTTTTGTCTGTATCCATTCGCCTGCTGTAGTGAACAAAATTTCACGCACCAGGCGGTTGTCAATGATTTCCACTTCTGTCTGGCCGTCTTCCTTGTCGATGTCAATGATGCGGGCTTCCGGATAATTTTGCTTGAGCCATGCGTCGATTCCTGCGGCAGGAGTTTGTGGCAATATGTTTTCGTAGTCGTTGTCCTTTTCGGCATCAACTACGGTCTTGACCAAAATTCCATCTTCAGCATAGTAGAGGTCAAGATCCGTTTCTGTTCCGTTTTCTTTTTTCTCGACATCAATCACATAGAGCGTTTCAGCATCTTTGCGTTGTATTTTGTCGGCTTCTTTGTCGTAAGTCCACGGTGCTTTGGAGTATTCGCTTTCGTTGAAAGCCGTCAGCACCGCCTGCGGCAGCATGTCGAAAGGAACGTCGGTGTCAGTCATTCCCCATTCTGCACTTGCCATGTGGAACCATGCCTTTGTGGTGTATGTTGTTGCTTTTGTCAGCGGTTGGCTGAACGATGCTACTGCATATTCTCCTTTTTGTTCCCACGAAATGTTGGTTGCATTCGGAAACATTTGGTTGAAATTGCTTACTACAGCTTCAGGCAGGTTGCTGTCGATAGGTTCATTTCCCGTTTCGTTGCATGCGAAGAAGGTAAATGCACCTGCTATCAGTGCCAGTCTTGAAAGTTGTTTTGTGTTCATATTTTGATAAGTTAAAGTGTTCGTGTGCAAATTTTGTGTCAGATTCTGAATTAATTCTGAATTGAAACTTAAATGTTATCAGTAAATAAACTTTTTTAGTTAAAAAGTTTAGCTTAAAACGGATTTTCGTATATTTGCATCCATAGGATATGTGTTTGTATAAAACTTAAAAAAGTGTGGTTTTCTTCGCTATCTTGTGAGCGTAGGGCACGTATGTTATTGACTTATTCGTTGAATTTGAGTAATATTAATAAATAAATTATGCCGATGAAAAAACTTTTACTATCTGTTTTGTCGTTGTGCTTTGTTGCAACAAGTATGTTCGGGCAGATTGCCCGACATGAGGCCATTGAACTTCCCAAAATGGCAAAAGCGCCTGTTTCGGATGATTTGCAATGGTTGACTAATGCCACTGATGTGGATACATATTATTCTTTGGGGGCTGGATTGGCTTGTGAATTTGGCGCTGTTTCCTGTTTTACTCCCGACAAACTTTCTGCTTACGACGGATTACAGGTGTCGGTGATTAATATAGGCGTTGCCAATACAGTGTCGGATGCTACGATTTTTGTGATGCAGGGTAGTTCCCCGTCGACGGCAACGGAAATCGCTTCGAAAAAAGTTTCGGGACTATCAAGTTATTTTAATTATGTGAAACTTGATGCTCCATTCACTATCGACGCTTCTGAAAATCTGTATATCGGCTTCAAGATGAATGTCGATGACTCGATTTATCCGCTTTTGTACGATGGTTCCGGATTGGAAGCTACGGATGCAGGTTTGTCGTATGTCTATATGGACGGCGACTATATGGATTTGTCTGAGCGATCTGATTTCCTGTATTTGGGCCATCCGATGATTCAAGCTTTGGTTGGTGGTGATGAAAACAAGTTGCTGACCGTGTCTGTGTGGGAAATGACCGACGGCGATACTAATGTGTTCAAATATCAGCCGATTGGAAGTGAAGTAAATCCTGTTGTCACATTTGTCAACAATTCATTCTGTACGGTGGAAAGTATGACTGTCAGCTATTCTGTCAATGGAGAGGTGGCTGAGAAGACTTATACATTCTCTCCGGCTGTCGCTTCGAATTCTATTACGGCTACAAGCATAGAATTGCCGAAAATTGTTTTTGATGGAGATGTGGATTACTCCTATTTCGTGACACAACTCAATGGGCAGCCGATAGCAGAAGTAGGAGGAAGCTGTTCGTTTTATGCCTACGACAAGCAGGATGCCGTCGACCGTACGTTGCTGATGGAAAAATTCTACAGCCAATACTGCGGCTACAGTCCGGAAGGCAAGGAAGCCATTGATGCCGCCGTTGTCGGCTATGAAGATCGCGTGGCACGCATTTATCATCATGCGGGCTATCGTGTTGATGTTTTCACGATTGACGAGAGTGTCGAAACCGCTACTGCATTCGGTGTGTTTTTCTCACCGGCTACAATGGGCGACCGTATGTGGCATTATTCTTTGGGTAACAATGTGTTCAATGCCATGCAGTGGACCGGTGACTTGATTGCTGAATACCTGCAGCATGACGGTTTGGCTTCTCTGAATATTTCTGATTCCTATGATGTGGAAACGCGTGAATTGACGGTCAATGTCAGCGGAAAGTGTATTGTAACTCCTGTGGACAAGAAAATGACGGTGGTGGTGACAGAAAGCAATTATTCGTCTTTCCAGTCGAATGCCCAAAACTATAAGCATGACCATTTCCCGATTCTGTATCTCACGGCTGCAGACGGTGATGATTTGCAGGTTAACGAGGACGGCAGTTATGACATGACTTTCAAAGGCGTGATACCGCAGTCCTATAACAATGGTAACGGTACGATTGTGACGGGAAACAAGGTAAATATAAATCTTGATGAATTGCGCATTGTAGCGTTTATTTCCGACGGATGGGATGGGATTATTAGTGACCGTTATGTTCTGAATTCGGCGACCAAGGAGGCTGCAACGGTTGGCGCTTCTGTTGCCGGAGTGGAACTGCCCGGTGTGAATGTCTACGGTGTCGACAGCCGTATCGTGGTGGAAGGTGATTACGACCGTGTGCAAGTGTTCAATGCTTCCGGTATTGAAACGGGAACAGAAGGCCTGTCAGCCGGTCTTTACATTGTTAAGGTTATGGCCGACGGCCAGTCGATGGTAAAGAAAGTTGCAGTGAAATAGAAATAAATTGCATTCAGAGGAAAGAAAGTCCCGGTTGCTTTAGGCGGCCGGGACTTTTCTTTGGCTCTGTGATAAAATAAAACAGGCATACCGTTTGGGCGGCATGCCTGTTTTGTAGGGTTTCTATGTGTTGAATTAGAATTCGCAGTTGTTCGGAGTACGTGGGAAAGGAATCACGTCGCGGATATTGGTCATGCCGGTTACGAAAAGCACGAGGCGTTCGAAACCGAGGCCGAAACCGGAGTGAGGCACTGTACCGAAGCGGCGTGTGTCGAGATACCACCACATGTCCTTCATCGGAATGCCCAGTTCGTCGATGCGCTTAGCCAGTTTTTCGTAGTTTTCTTCACGTTCGGAACCGCCGATGATTTCGCCGATTTTCGGGAAGAGCACGTCCATGGCACGTACGGTCTTGCCGTCGTCGTTCTGCTTCATGTAGAAGGCTTTGATTTCTTTCGGATAGTCGGTCAGGATTACCGGCTTCTTGAAATGCTCTTCTACGAGGAAGCGTTCGTGTTCGCTCTGCAGGTCAGCTCCCCAGAATACCGGGAACTCGAACTTATGGCCGGATTCTTCCAGAATTTTCACGCCTTCCGTGTAGGTCAGGCGGACAAATTCGTTGTTGACAACAAATTTCAGGCGGTCAACAAGTTCCTCGTCGTACATCTTGGCAAGGAATTCGATATCGTCGGCTGCATTTTCGAGTGCATAGTTGATACAATATTTGATAAAGTCCTCAGCCAACTCCATATTGTCGTTGATGTCGTTGAACGCAACTTCCGGTTCAATCATCCAGAATTCCGACAAGTGGCGCGGCGTATTGGAGTTCTCAGCGCGGAATGTCGGGCCGAAAGTGTAGATGGCACCGAGGGCTGTAGCTCCGAGTTCGCCTTCCAGCTGTCCGGAAACGGTAAGGTTGGCCGGCTTTCCAAAGAAGTCCTGTGAATAGTCCACAGTTCCGTCTTCTTTTTTAGGAAGGTCGTTGAGGTTGAGCGTAGTCACCTGGAACATGGCTCCTGCACCCTCGCAGTCGCTGGCTGTGATGAGCGGAGTGTTGAGGTAGAAGAATCCGCGTTCGTTGAAGAACTTGTGGATGGCAAAGGCCAATGTGTGGCGGATGCGGAAAATGGCTCCGAATGTATTGGTACGTGGGCGCAGGTGAGCTTTCTCGCGCAAGAATTCGAGCGTGTGTCCTTTCTTCTGCAACGGATATTCGTTGGCATCTGCCGTTCCGTAGATTTCAAGTGTTTCTGCCTGTATTTCAGCAGTCTGTCCTTTTCCCTGCGATTCTACCAGCTTGCCTTCGACATGGATGCTGGCACCGGTAGTAATTGGCTTCAGATCCTCTTCCGTGAACTTCTCCATATCGAACACGATCTGTATGTTCTTGATAGTCGAGCCGTCGTTGAGGGCAACGAACTGAACGTGCTTGTTACCTCTACGGGTTCTAACCCAACCTTTCACGCATACATTGGTGTTGATGAGTTCCGGATTCCAGATGTCCGCTATTTTTGTTCTTTTCATATTAAGTATATTATAAATGGTAACCTCCTTCTCCGCGAAAGGGCAGAGCAGGAGGATTATTCAGTTTTTGGTTAATTCACACTATTCGAAAGAGCCTTGCTTCAAGAAGTTCACTTCTTCCTGAGTGAGGTAACGCCAGCGTCCTCTCGGAAGGTTCTTTTTCGTCAAACCGGCAAAGTAGACGCGGTCGAGCTTTGTCACGCGGTAGCCGAGCGATTCGAACATACGGCGAACGATACGGTTGCGGCCTGAGTGGATTTCGATACCGGCCTGATTCTTGTCGTGGTCGTTCACGTAGCTGATAGCGTCGGCGTGAATCGGTCCGTCTTCCAGTTCGATGCCGTCGGCAAGACGCTGCATGTCTTCTTCAGAGATGTCCTTGTCGGTCCAAACCTGGTAGATTTTCTTCTTCACATATTTCGGGTGAGTAAGCTTGGAAGCAAGGTCACCGTCGTTGGTCAGAAGCAGCACGCCTGTCGTGTTTCTGTCAAGACGTCCTACCGGATAGATACGTTCCTTGCAGGCGTTCTTTACCAAATCCATGACGGTCAGACGTCCGTCCGGGTCATCGCTTGTTGTCACGCAATCCTTCGGTTTGTTGAGCAGAATGTAGCACTTGTTTTCAAGTGTAACCACTTTGTCGTTGTATTCCACAACGTCGTCGTGCTTGATTTTAGTACCCAATTCCGTAATGGCAACACCGTTGACCTTGACAAGTCCCTGCTGAATCAGTTCGTCGGCTTCACGGCGTGAGCAGATACCGGCGTTGGCCATGAACTTGTTCAAGCGGATTTCTTCATTCGGATCGACTGCCGGCATATCGTAGATAACCGGTTGAGGACGCGGAGTGAAGCGTTGTCCGCCCTGACGGTTGAAGTTGCCGCCGCGGCGGTTGTTGAAATTATTTCCTTGACGGTTGTTGTATCCGCCCTGGCGATTGTTGTAACCGCCTTGTCGGTTATTGTTGTAACCTCCCTGCTGACGGTTGTTGTAACCGCCCTGTCGGTTGTTATTGAAACCTCCCTGCTGACGGTTGTTGTTGTATCCACCTTGCTGGCGGTTGTTGTTGTATCCACCTTGACGGTTGTTATTGTAACCGCCCTGTCGGTTATTGTTGTAACCACCTTGCTGGCGATTGTTGTTGTATCCACCCTGGCGGTTATTGTAGTTGTTGTATCCGCCCTGGCGGTAGTCGTTCTGTTGGTTGTAATCGTTCTGTTGGTTGTAGCCCCCTTGCTGGCGGTTGTTGTATCCTCCTTGGCGATTGTTGTAGTTGTTGTACCCGCCTTGACGGTTATTGTAGTTGTTGTATCCTCCTTGGCGGTTGTTGTAGTTGTTACGATTGTAGTTGTTGTTGTAACCACCTCTGTTTCCATAATTGTTTTGGCTGTAGCTTTTCTCCTTGTAGTCAGTAGTAGTTGTTGTTGAACCTGACTCTGATTTCTGCTGGTCAGAACTATAGGTGGAATTAGGGTTGTAGGTTACTTTTTCGAAATGCGCGTTTTCCGCATTCATCTCTTGACTTTCTCCAATCCGTGGTCTTTTTGGCTTTTTGCTGACTTCCATCATAAATTCAAAAAATTAGATTTTTAACAAGCCTCGCGGCGTGAATAATATGCTATTTGTTTGTTTAAAATTATTGTCAATTGCAATTGTTGACGTTTCGTCAAGTATGTGATAGAAACCTGACTTTTTCACGTGCAAATATAAGTCATATTTTTTGGAAAAAAAGAAACACATAGCTAAAAGATGTTGTCGGTGATGACATTTTTAACAATCTTTTTAGCTATGTGTCACTTTTAGGTAAAATCAAGCCTAAAATCCTGTATAATTGTGAGGTGTGATGGCTTTCAGCTCGCGTTTTACATCGTCGCTGACGTTAAGCGTATCGATGAAGTGGGCGATGCTTTCAGCGTTTACCACAGAATTTGTTCGGGTGAGGGCTTTCAGCGTCTCGTAAGGCTTTTCGTAGCCTTCGCGGCGCAGGATGGTCTGGATGGCTTCGGCAACGACATTCCACATGTTGTCGAGGTCGCGGTTGATGGCAGCTTGGTTGAGCAGCAGTTTGCCGAGTCCTTTCAGTGTGCTGTGGAGAGCGATGAGCATGTGGGCCAATGGAACGCCAACATTGCGGAGGACTGTGGAGTCGGTCAAGTCACGTTGCAGACGTGAAATCGGCAGTTTGCCAGCCAGGTGTTGCAGGATGGCGTTGGCGAGGCCGAGGTTGCCTTCCGAGTTTTCGAAATCAATCGGGTTGACTTTGTGCGGCATAGCCGAAGAACCGACTTCGCCGGCTTTGATTTTCTGTTTGAAATATTCCATCGAGATGTATTGCCACATGTCGCGGTCGAGGTCAATCATGATGGTGTTGATGCGTGCCATTGCGTTGAACAGGGCGGCCAGATTGTCGTAGTTGGAAATCTGTGTTGTCCATTCTTCACGTTCGATGCCGAGCTTGTCGTTGAGGAACGACTTGGCGAAGCTGCGCCAGTCGATGTTCGGATAGGCTACGCGATGGGCGTTGAAGTTGCCTGTTGCACCGCCGAATTTTCCACTGATGGGCACTTGCTTCAGCAGTTCGCGCTGGCGTTCGATACGGTAGGCGAACACGCGGATTTCCTTGCCCAAACGAGTCGGTGATGCCGGCTGTCCGTGAGTTTTGGCAAGCATTGGAATGTCTTTCCATTCTTCAGCGAATGCGTTCAGCTTGTCCACCAGTTCATCGAGAAGCGGCAGATAGGCTTCGTGGATGGAATCGCGGATAAGCATGGGGACCGATGTGTTGTTGATGTCCTGCGAAGTCAGTCCGAAGTGGATGAATTCCTTGTAGGCATCCAGCTTGAGCGCATCGAATTTTTCTTTGATAAAATATTCTACGGCTTTTACGTCGTGGTTGGTCACACTTTCAATGTCCTTAACTCTCTGAGCGTCCTCCAGGGAGAAGTTCTTGTAGATTTCACGCAGCGTTGGGAAAATTGCCTTGTCAACTCCTGCAAGTTGAGGAAGCGGCATTTCGCAAAGTGCTATGAAATATTCAATTTCCACTTTAACGCGATAGCGGATAAGGGCGTATTCCGAATAGTAGTTTGCGAGCACTTCCGCTTTACTGCGGTAGCGTCCGTCGATGGGTGAGATTGCAGTTAATGTGCTAAGTGCCATTGCTGAATTGTTTTATTGGGTTTATTAAATTCGTTTGTTTCCGGTCAAAAAAAAGACGTTGGCCTGAATTTTTTGCAAA
>ULSJ01046650.1_pt1 | contig 14863 bp, 11 predicted proteins | sample 1956291 | NCBI WGS metagenome assembly ULSJ01 (sample SAMEA4835705, study PRJEB28245) | human gut metagenome | biome: gut microbiome; material: fecal sample | place: Denmark | collected 2008 | reverse complement strand
GACAGTCCACACCAACGAATAACCCGATACGAAAATAGCAGGAAAGAAGAACAGTATCAGCACTCCTCTTTCCTGCTATTCCAATTCACTATTACCCTTGTAACAACAACTAAGATTTTTATTTTATAGCTCATTATCATCGGCTAAGGAATCCGACAATAATGGTATAACACTACTTTTTAAATTCTTTTTTCTTGTCACAAAAGTAACATATATTATTTTCTTTCGATAATTATTTTTTATGTTTTGCAACACAAATAGGTATATACACAAAAAAAGTTACTAATCTCACGACTAATAACCTTCTCACCTTAAAATTTAATACCATGAAAAACTGGTACAAAGATACTGCTTTATGTTATACAGCATACTTTTTATGCCCACTTTTTTCACAGCATAAACAAAGTTTAAACGCGGTTTACAAATTTTTACTGTATTTACCGCCAAAATAACAAAAACATAACAAACAAACATCTTTTGTTGCATTTTGCCAGAGGACTCTCAAAATTTCAAACTACAAAAAAACAGAGCGATTTATCCCAAACCGCTCTGACTATGTTGGTATGCAATCGGACTCCTTTATAAATATGTCTAACCCACTATATTCATAAAGACACATACCAGTTGTTGTCTAAACTTCCCTAAAGAATTTGACAATTCTGCAAATTAAATTTACTCAGTGTTGATCAGTATCAATTATACAAATACAAACCCTATTCTCTTGTGGAGTAGAAAAAGGTTGTTCAGTATCACCCTTTGATGCAACGATAATCCGGCTTGAAGAAACGCCTTTGTCAACCAAGGCCTTTCTCACAGCATCGGCACGTTTTCTTGAAATCTTCATGTTATAGTCAGCCGTACCGGTCTGTTTGTCAGCGTATCCTGTAATCAGGACCTTCAGACTACCGTCCTTTTCCAACATTTCTGCAATTTCATCGACTACCTGCATCTGTGAACTGCTGACTTTGGCCGAATTAATCGTGAAAAGAACATTTCGGGTTATTTCCTCTTTAGCCGCCTTTTCAACAGGCTTTTCCGACTCTTTTGGAGCCACAACCGCAGGCTTCACTTCTTCTTGAGGAGCAGCCTGTTCGGCAGCGGGCAACGGAATTTCTTCCTCAACAACAGGTTGAGACTGTGATTTCTTGTCTTTACCTAATCGTATAGAGACACCACACAACAAATTAAACTGCCAATCGGGATTATCAGCTTTCTTTGAATTGAACTTGTCGGACAAAATATTTGCATTCGCCTCCAAATTCAAATCCACCCGACTGGATACACGGAAAGCAACACCTAAACCGCCTCTTCCGGCAAACGAGAACTGGCTGTCACGCCAAAGATATTGCAACATACTGTTGTCGGAACCGGCAATTCCAACCGCTTCATCATTATTAAACGCACCATTCGCACCTACACCCAAAAACAGGTAAGGGTTGACTACTCTTTTCGGATTATAAGTTCCGAACAGATTGGCCAAATCGAACACAGCATCCACATTTCCCTGCAAATAATTATATTTATAAGCCTGGAACGGAGATACAATGGCCCCTTTAGCCTGCCATCCGGAAATTCCGACACGCACCCCCAACCAATCCAATGCCTGGTAAGTGGCTGAGACAGCAGCAGAAGGCGACAACAGCTCGTCGAAAGAGCTTTCACCTAATGTGTAGGCGGCACCTGCCTGCAAATTCAAGGTCCAATAAGGGTGAAACTCGCTGTCGAGTTGAACCTCGGACACACTTTCAGCATTCTGTGCGCTGGCCATACCTGAACCAACCAACAATGCTGCTCCGAAAATTGATAAAAAATTAAATCGTTTCATAAGCGGTTATTTTTTTAGAAAAAGAGCGCGCTCTTTAGACAAGCGCGCTCTACTTGAACAAGAAACTATTTATCAGTAATTATTCTGCCGGATTCAAACGAATCTGTACATATTCAGTCTGTTCGCCCCAACCATAAGTTACAGTTACCGGAACAAATATGTTACAAGCTTTTTCTACTACCGAACCAGAATTATTATAGAATACCAATTCTTTACCTTCAAGTTTCACTGAAGCACCAGCATATGCGTCAGAAAGCTTCATAGAATTTGCATAAGTCAATGCATCGTCAACTACAATGCTGCCACCAGAGTTCTTCATACCAATTCTTGCTTCCGATACGTTCCATACTGGTTCCTGAACTTCATAATATTTATAAAGTTTTGCAGCATACTTGGTCTTTTCATTAGAAGTGTTAGTTGTAACAGCTGCTACAATGTAGTTATTGAAGTCAGTCATTGTAAATGCCTTATCGTATGAAATTCTTGAACCACTTACGACACGGTCAGTAAATGAGCCTTCGATCTTAGCATTGATGGTCAATGGAGGAATGATACGGATAATATAAGAATGAACATTCATGAAATTGTAGTCATTCAATTTTGCCCAGATATTCACTTTGACATCCTTACCAACCAGACCTTTACCATATTGCTTATTAATACTGAAGATAACCTGGTCTTCTTTTTGGTCAGCAAATACAACATGTTCCGGAGAATAAGTCAATGTTGCAGCAGTATTCCATACATTCAGCAACTGATAACCTCCCTTACCCTGGGTTTCATACTCAGCACCACCGGTAATACCAGTACGGAAGCCTGAAGGTTGACCGGATTTTGCAAATTGAAGTTCCCAAGCACGGCAGTCATGACCTTCAATATTTGTCAACAGATAACCATTCTTCAAGTTGAAACCGTTCAACAGATTGTTTTCATATTTACAAAGCTGACCATCGCCACCATTCGGATTATAGTGAACCGGAGTCAAACGATAGATATTACCGACGTTGAACCAGTACTGTTCATAATAACCATAAACCGCAGGCATATCCTTGATTGAAACAGTAGCCTTAGCAGAGAAGATCACATCACCACGGACACCGGAAGGATCTGAATAATAGATGTCAACCTTATATTCTTTCGAAGTCTCCGGAACAATCTTACCAAGATCTTCAGCTGTCAACGTCCAAGTCAATGCGTATGTACCGGCATTTGGATCATCAGCCATATCTACTACAGCGCCATCACCTCTATAACCGAAATTAGTGTATAATCTATGGAAGTCTTCTTTTGACATACCCTTTTCACCAATCTTACTGTAAACAAGGTTAGTCATCTGATCCCATGTAAACTTAAACACGATATCATCGCAACCAAGACTTGCAGTCGTTACCCAGATTTCACCCAAATTGATATCCTCAGCAACGATTTCTTCTTCTGTGAATTGAACCTTGAAATATTTCTGATCAATCAAATTGTTGTGAACTGTATCCACCAACATGGCACGAACGATTGGCTCTTTACCAATTGCTGCACGGTTGTCAGTTTCATTGTTAGGCAACTTAGAAGACAAATAATGACCGTCAATCTTAGCGAAAGCCTGCTGGTTAGTATTATTTGTGCCCAAGATATAATTACCCTTTGCAACGGCAAAGCGATAAGCGATACCATAAGTTTTCAACTCATCCTTTGAAATTTCATGGTGACCGTCCTGGTTTTCATAGCAGCCTGTTACCAATGTCGTCAAATCCAACTTACCGTCATAGTAAACAGAACGTGTGACGTTTTGGTTTGCAGCAAAGCCATAAACAGTAGTAGAGTCTGCATAATGATTATTGGAATCGTAAATAACATTGTTATCCAATGCTGCAATATGAGGAGTAACCGTTGTTTCTGCCAAACGAGTATATTCGGAGAAAATAGCCACTTCCTGACCCTCTTCAGATTCAGTCAAGCTCTTTGCAGCCAAAGTTGCCTTCAATGCAACGGTATTGATTCGGTTATTGCCAAGATTCAATGAAGAAGTAGTTTCCTTCTTGGCTGTCACTGTCATAATACCATCTTCAATATAGAAGTCTGAAACTGAAATCAGATTATTTACAGGTTCGCCGGCGCGTGTTTCTGCAACAAGAGAAACGAAATCAGCTTTACCAATATAGTCTTTCGTAATCTTGCTCGGACTAACATGGTATTTCAAAACTGTTGACAAATTTGACACATTTACTTCAGAAGCACCAGTCTTGTTAACAAGCTTACCATTTGAAAATACCTGCGGAGTATAATTCAAAGACTTGAATTCAATTGTCGGAATACCGTCGATATATAATGTCGGCATCAAAGACAAGCTTGTCAAACGGAATGTAAGCACATCCTTAACTGTATTGAGGTTTGACTGGAAAGCATCCAACTGATCCTGCAACGAATCCAAAGTAACATTGATAGCATCAAACTTACCATCAACGTATTCTCTGATTTCCGTATCCAAATCATTGATAGCAGCATCAATATCGGCCGGAGTAGCTTTGCTGTCGATAAGTTCCTTCAAGCCGTCGATAGTTTCATTCATACCGTCGACAGTAGACTTCAAGGCGTTCAAATTTTCAGATAAACCGCTTACAGTGCCCGTCAAAGATTCGAGGTCTGAGGCTACATCACTAATTTCGCCCTTCAAATTTTCAACTTCACTCTGCAAGTTCTCCAAAGCCTTCAACTGGGTATCAACAGTTGAGCGCCATTTAGCCAAGTCACTAACTTGCTCGTCAATGTCGGCAACAGTTCCTTCAAGCGTGCTCAAACCTGTCTGAATACCTTCAATTTTACCATTCAGTTCAGACACTTTTTGATTGAACTCATCCTGAGAAACAGTAGACGCCATCAACTCCTTACATTGAGCAATAGCTTCCGCAATTGCTTCTTCCTTTGCCTTTGCAGCAGCAGCTTTTGCTTCTTCGGCCAAAGCCTTGGCAGCCAACGCTTCAGCATTTGCAGCCTCGGCAGCAGCCTTTGCAGCATCGCCTGTTGCCTGAGCAGCTTGAGCAGCCTCAGCAGCAGCCTTAGCCTGAGCCATAGCGTCATCAGCTGACTTCTGCGCATTTTGGACATCAGTCTTGGTCGAATTCAGTGCTTCTTCCAATGCACTAAGCTGACCACTTAATCCTGAGGTTTCTTGGCGTAAGCTGTTAATATCCTCATCATAGTCTTTACAGCTCGTAAATGATGCAGATACTGAACAAGCCACTAAACAAAGAAACGCTACTTTCAAAAAACGTTTGTTCATACTTAGTAATTATTAAAAAATAAAACAATAGTTTCTAATTCATTTTAACTATTAGCTACATTCAAACATATACAGTTTTTTTGTTGTATCTTTACATATACAATAACTAAAACCTCTGCAAATATCAAACAAATTTTTGATATAACAAAATATTTCTTTGATTATTTTATATAAAATATGAATATCATTGACAGGCTACAACAAGTGATTGAACATGAAGGGCTAAATGTCGCTTCATTCGCCAAAAAAATCGGAGTTGGCGACCAGACAATCCGGGGAATAGTCATTCAAAAAAGAAACAATCCCGGCTATGAGCTTATCTACAAGATTTCTCAAGCATTTGATTGGCTGAACATTGAATGGCTTATTACCGGAGAAGGTGAAATGATCAAAAGCCCAAAAGAAGGAAGCATATCAGATGAAAACCCGACAAAGGAAATTATCAACTATCTAAGAGAAAAAGATCAAAAAATCGAGCAATTGATTGAAGAAAAGGCGGTATTAAAATTCAAATACGAACAGATGAAAAATAATCAGCAACAATAACTCAGCAGTCAACACCGGGATACGTACAAACGAACCCTTTCTTTAACGCCGATTAGAGAAAGGTAGGTTGTTATTGCCCTGCCCGACCAGGTTCAAAGCAATCTCGCAACCGCTATTACCGGCTATATCTCTGTAAATAAAAGCATTACGCAACACTGCCGAACCAGCAGAGAAATATCCTCCACAAAGTTTCACATGCATTTAACGACCATAAAAACAAAGAGAATCGGGAAAAGAAACAGAACAAAAGGAAGCAATCAAACAAATGTTTGAACGCATATCATTAAGTACAATGCCAACAAAGAGCTATCAGCACATGAAAAATGAGCAGGAAAAGGGAGAAAAAGGCCTCTCCAAAAGTTTAAATAGTCTTAATTTATTTCACAAATACATAAAAAAAGAAAAAGTTACTAATCTCACGACTAATAACCTTCCTACCTTAAAATCTAATACCATGAAAAACTGGTACAAAGTTATATAATTATGTTTTACAACATATAGTTTACCCAAGAAAAATGCTTGCGTATAACATAGTTTAACATTACAGCAGTAAAATAGGAACTTTCAGAACATATACTGCTCTAAAAGTCCTCACAAAACAGTCAAATCAATTCATAATCTCAATAGAGGGGAAGCAGCTCCAGAAAACGGCTGCGCAATTTGCTCCACTCCACATAGTCGGAAGTCTGTCCCGGCAAAAGACGAATGGGCTTTTCATTGTAGTCGGCACGGACATAGACTTTACCCGATGGTCCACGGAAATAAATCAGCTGCAGGTTGGCAGCCATCGGAAACTGCTCATAGTCTTTCCAATTGTCGGCTACGGAATCGAAGTAATTGGACAGGTAATAGCATCCCGGTGCCTGAATCAACGCCATCAGCGGCATCAAAGTCTCTGCATGACCGAAACGCAACTTGGCCCGAATATTCAACTTGCCATTAATCACACTGTCGGCCGTCATGACAATGTCCTGCAGCAACGGTCCGGCAATCTCCGCAGGACGCGTGGAAACGACCGAAGCCGAATAAAGCAGATACTGACGGAAATTGAATATGCTCCACAAACGCTTGTATTCATCGACCGTAAAATATTTGGAGGCATCGAAATCCAATCCCATGGCATTCATTCCGGCAGCGACATAGTATTCTGCCAAAGCCAGGTCGGAAATCGTTTCATAATCGAGATCATAATTTTCACCCACCAGACGGAGAAGCGGGTCCACCGTAAGGTTTTGTGCCAGGAAACGGCTGTAAGCGCCTGCATAGGCGGTATCGTTCCGGTAGTTCTTGTAGTCCTCATCCATATCAAAATTCCGGACAAGTGTATTAAACTGGCGCCCGGAGGCAGTTTCCACCGAAATGCCGGAAGACAGTTCAGTCAACTCATGCGTAAACGAATACATGCTCATGATGCTCCGCGGCGAATAGGACGAAATAGCACGAACCGTCCCTTCCGCGAACAAATCGGGATAGGCTTTGTACATGCGGGATGCAATTCCCCGATGTTCCTGTTCGCCGATGGTATCCAGCTGCCCCCAACGGTTGCCTGTGGCCAGAAGCACACGGTCGACCTCGGCCAAAAAGTCACGTCCCAACGCAGTGATGGTCTGCTTGGCAGCAGCATCCTCCAGTGTCATTTTCATCAGTTTCGTATGTGCCGAACCGGCAGGATAGCGCGACCCGTGCCGACCGACATGGTTGATGAAAAACGGCTTTAGAGAATCAGGATGGGCAGCGACCGACTCTACCGCAGGATATGGCGACAAGCTGGCCCTTCCCGCATTATAATCAAAGGAGAAAGCGGAAAAAACAACCGCGAGCAAACTAACTAATAGGAAAATTCGTTTCATAGCAAGAACAGATAGAAAGTTGGTTATTTTCCGTAAAGTTATAAAATAAACACGGGAAACAAGCAAGTCTGCCCTATTTAAACTAACTTTGCAACACGAAACACTACAAAATGACAATGCAAACCCATCCTTCAACAGAAGAAATCAAGGCCCTGCTGGATGCCAACCGCACGCAGGAAGCCATCGAAATACTCGACCGTCTGATTGCCGGAGAACCCGACAACGACACCTATTATTATTTACGCGGGAACGCCTATCGCAAACACAACAACTGGAAGAACGCCATGAGCGACTACTGCAAAGCCAAGGAGCTGAACCCGGAAAGCCCGGCAGCAAAAGCTCTCGAAGCGGCTGTCGACATCATGAACTTCTATCACCGCGACCTTTACAATCCTTAGACCTACGCAAACGGAATGACATATTGCCCGGTGGCGTCACAAACGCCTTCGGCCACCAACTGTGAACGCGTGCGAAGCGACCGCACCGACTTGCACATCAGCATCGACAGCTGCATGGCCCACCCCTTGGAACGGTTGCGGATATACACACGTGCCATTCCTGTATACAATCCTGCCAGCAAACGCAATTTCCGCATTACATCGTCAACGCCCGTCACATCATCCACCTGCTTCAATTCGACGATTGTCTTTCCTGCCAACGACAAGGTTGCATAGACCTCGTCGCCTCTTTCGATTTTTCCTTTTTCAATATTCATATCCTCTTTCTCCTTTCCAATACAAAAGTAGAAAGTATGTGGGCGCATAATACGCCCAGCATACATAACAAATATCAAAAGCATTTTTTTTGACGTTCTCACGAACAAACCTACCAGCATAAGTGTTCTATCGGTACTAAACGAGAGAATATACTACTACTCATAACACATTATAGACACAAAAAACAGCAGTCAATCCGTGAGGACTAACTGCTGTCACTTTTTTATATTCAGGCCTTCGCCTCTCTTGTTTTATCTTACGCAAGTAATTTATTAAAAATCGATATATTATCCACGCTTCAGAACGCAAACTTCGCGCCTAATGAATTTTAGGCATCCATAAAAAAGGCGGCTGCCGGAAATTCCGACAGCCACCTGCTGTATTTCTATTAGCTGAATTAATTCTTGTTGGCACGCTTGCGTTCCGTTTCGTCAAGAATAATCTTACGCAGACGCAAGTGGTTCGGAGTAACTTCCACATACTCGTCCTCTTTGATGTATTCCAAAGCCTCTTCCAAGCTAAACACAACGGGAGGAATGATGCGGGCCTTGTCGTCGGCACCCGAAGCACGCATGTTGGTAAGCTTCTTCGATTTTGTGACGTTGACCACGATATCGTTTTCCTTAGCGTTTTCACCCACTACCTGTCCGGCATACACTTCTTCTTGCGGGAAGATGAAGAAACGTCCGCGATCCTGAAGCTTGTCGATGGCATAAGCATAGGCTGTTCCCGACTCCATGGCAATCAGCGAACCGTTTGTACGGCGTTCGATATCGCCTTTCCACGGCTCATATTCCAGGAACTGGTGAGCCATGATAGCCTCACCGGCAGATGCTGTCAGCACGTTGTTGCGCAAACCGATGATACCGCGCGACGGAATATGAAATTCCATCTGAATACGGTCGTTCTGAGTGACCATGGAAACCAGTTCACCACGACGACGTGTCACCATATCGATAATCTTGCTGGAATATTCTTCCGGAACATTGATTGTCATCAATTCAATCGGCTCACATTTCTTGCCGTCGATTTCCTTGATAATAACCTGCGGCTGTCCAACCTGAAGTTCATAGCCCTCGCGGCGCATGGTTTCAATCAGCACCGACAAGTGGAGCACGCCACGACCGTATACGGTCCAGACATCCTCATGCGGCTCTTTCTTCACACGCAAAGCCAGGTTTTTATCCAATTCGCGTTCCAGACGTTCAGCAATGTGGCGAGAAGTGACAAACTTACCGTCACGCCCAAAGAACGGGGAATCGTTGATTGTGAAAGTCATTGACATCGTCGGTTCGTCGATAGCTATACGTTCCAGCGGTTCCGGATTGACAGCATCGGCCACTGTGTCGCCGATTTCAAATCCTTCGATACCGACCAGTGCACAGATATCGCCCGATTTCACGCTTTCCACACGCTTGCGGCCCATGCCTTCAAACACATGAAGTTCCTTGATTCGCTGTTTCACTACCGAACCGTCCTTTTTGCAAAGGCCGATTTCCATACCTTCACGCAATTCACCACGGTGAACACGGCCGATGGCAATACGTCCGACATACGAAGAATAGTCGAGCGACGTAATCAGCATTTGCGGCGTACCTTCCAACATTTGCGGTTCCGGTATATATTTAATGATAGCGTCAAGCAACGGTATAATATTGTCGGTCGGTTTTCGCCAGTCCTCGCTCATCCAACCTTGTTTTGCAGAGCCATAAATCGTAGGGAAATCCAACTGGTCCTCCGTAGCGTTCAAGTTGAACATCAGGTCGAACACCATTTCGTTCACCTCGTCCGGACGACAGTTCGGCTTATCCACTTTATTAATCACCACCACCGGTTTCAATCCCATTTGTATAGCCTTCTGGAGCACGAAGCGCGTTTGCGGCATCGGACCTTCGAAAGCATCGACCAGCAGCAGACAGCCGTCGGCCATGTTCAACACACGTTCCACTTCACCGCCGAAATCCGAGTGCCCCGGAGTATCGATGATGTTTATCTTGTAACCGTTGTAGTTGATAGATACGTTTTTAGATAGGATTGTTATACCTCGTTCACGTTCAAGGTCATTGTTGTCCAAAATCAACTCACCTTTTGTCTGGTTGTCGCGGAAGAGATGTCCCGCAAGCAGCATCTTGTCCACCAAAGTGGTTTTTCCGTGGTCCACGTGGGCAATGATGGCGATATTTCTAATTTTCTGCATATTAAAACTATACCTATAATTCGTTGCAAAATTACTATTTTTCTCCAATATACGACAACACTAACCGTATGTTTTTGCATTCTACCTGCCTATCACCCATAATTTTTCATTAATTTTGCACCGTAACTACAAGCTGCCAATCATGGTTTCTACCCGAAAAGAACAATCTGAACTTAAAATATTTCCGTTTATATTCGTTTTTGTCTGCTTTATTCTTTTTTGGACATCACGCAATTCCTACACCCACGACATTTTCACGAATATCGACAATGCGTGGTACTTTACCTGCGGAAAATCATGGATGCTCGGACTGCGCCCCTATCTTGACTTTGCCGATTCCAAAGGCCCTTTGCTTTGGCTCATATATGGCATCGGCTACCTCATCAGTCCGCAAAGCTACATCGGCGTTTTCTGGCTGGAATGTCTTTTTTCGACCACAACGCTCTTCTTCATGTTCAAGACGGCAAAGTGTCTGAGCGGAAAAACCGAACTGTCGCTGGCCGCTACACTTGCATCTTCACTGTTTCTCTATAATGCCCTGCATTTTGAGACAAAAGCCGAGGACTTTTCCCTGCCTTTTATCGCCGCTTCGTTGTTTGTCACGGTCCGGGAATTTTACGGAAACCGCCAACGACCGGCGACAGCCGCATTCACCGTCGGACTTTCGATTGCAGCCTGCCTGCTGATAAAATACTCTCATGCCGTCATGTGCGCCGGATTTATCGTCGCCCTAATCGTCCGCAGCGCAAAACTGCACACCAAGGACTTATGGAAAACACTGACCGCTCTCATCTGCGGATTTCTGCTCATGGCTGTTCCTTTTGCCATTTACTTTAAAATGACGGGATTATGGGACAATTTCCTGCAGGAATATTTCGTCAACACGATGCGGACCGTAAGTCTTCCACCGACAGAAACCCTCAGCACCTATCTTTTGCAGGAACTTCCAATGGCATTTGCATTTAGGAAACTGACATACACGCTTGTGGTGCTCGGCCTGCTGACCGGTTCGCTCCTTATGTCAATCCACGTGTCTCATCACCGTTGGATGCTGCCTTCACTCGTCATATGGTTTGTTCTGCTCTCACTCCGCCACAACATCACCGGACACTATATCCTCATTGCCGCCCCCTTTGGCATTTTTCTGTTCTTGTGCATATTGCAATGGATTCGTCTGCCACAATTCCGGGCATGGCATATTGCACTGACCGCAGTGATTGCCGCCGGCATCATCATCGGACTCGGACAGAAGCCATGGAAACATCCCAATTTCTTCACGAAAAACGACAGTGACCGCGCAGCCTATTATACGGTCGAAGCATATATGTCGCAAGTGGAACATCCCCGTCTGATGACAACCGTCAATCTGCCCATGTTCGACGTCATTTCAGAAGCGGTGCCCGCAAGCCGCTACTGGATATTGCAAACCGGCGCCACCGACGACATGAAGCAACTGAGAAACGAAGATATTCGCCACCGAAAAGCCGATTTCATCATCTGCGCCGACCTGCCGGAAACGTGCCGCCCCACCGCGTTGATGGAAAACAGCGGCTACCGACTGGTGCATAAAGACACCATCCGCGAAGTGTTCCGCATACCGATTCCGTTCTACCTGTACGCCCGCAACGACCTGCGGCTTAGCCAACCGCAATTGCCGGAGATAAGCGACAGCGACATATTTTTCAAACGCATCACGCGAGACAAGCTGCTGGAAACGAAAAAGGAAAAATAAAAATATTTCAAAAAAAATTTCGTCAGTATTAAAAAGATATGTATCTTTGCAACCGCTAATTAAGTATTAACTATTTAAAAATCATTTAGAATGCATTTAGATTCTGAAGCAAAGAAAGCGATCTTCGAGAAGTACGGTAAGTCGAATACTGATACTGGGTCTCCAGAGGCACAGATTGCATTATTTTCTGTCCGTATTGCTCATTTGACTGAACACTTGAAGTCAAATCACAAGGATCATAGCACAACTCGCGCTCTTAAGATGCTCGTAGGTAAGCGTCGTCGTCTTCTTGACTACTTGATCAGAACAGACATCAACCGCTACCGTGCCATCATTGCAAAAGAAGAGCTCGGAATCAGAAAGTAATCCTTACGATTACTCAACGATTACTGAAGGCTGTCCCCAACGGACGGCCTTTATTCATTTTATATTATGCTAAATTAATAAAAAAGATTACCCGAATTGACGGGATTTCACTATTTTCGCAGTTGATTCTCACATTAATAACGCAAATTATGGACAAAGTAACCGTCAAGATTATAAATAAGTCAAACAATCCGCTCCCACAATACAGCACTCCCTATTCCGCAGGAATGGACCTCCGAGCCTATCTGGAGGAAGCAGTTACGCTCCAGCCGCTGGAACGCAAGCTGATTCCGACCGGACTGTTCATCGAACTGCCGGAAGGCTATGAGTGCCAAATCCGCCCAAGAAGCGGGCTGGCATTGAAACACGGAATCACCGTGCTCAATTCGCCGGGAACGGTCGATGCCGACTATCGCGGAGAGATTGGTGTTATCCTTGTGAACCTGTCCAATGAACCGTTTACCGTCAATCCCGGCGAACGCATCTGCCAGATGGTAGTGGCACGCCATTCCACCGTTGAATGGGTATGCGTCGAGCAGCTCGCCGAAAGCGAACGCAGCAGTGGCGGATTCGGACATACCGGAGTAAAATAATCCTAAACTAAAAAACGTATTCACAGTGAAAAATCTACTGATCAAAATAGCTGCAGTCATCTGCGCCTGCCTGCTCTACCAGCCGGGCAATGCAAAAGAACAGCCGCAAACCAGCACTGCCGACCGCAACAAGGCCGAGTACTACTATCTCAAAGCGCTGATACGCCAGAACATGGACGACATGTCGTCGTACTACTCCCTCGTGAAGCGGGCCTACGAACTCGACCCGACCAACAAACGGTACGGCTACGACCTCGGTTACTGCATCACGGTAACAGGCAAATCGAATTCCGTCATCAACTACGGACTGAATCTGATGAAGACCTACACCGACGCTCACCCCGAAGAATACTACGAAAACTATATTTTCGCTGCCATTTGTCTGCATCTCGGAAAAGTGGATATGGCAACGGAAGTATGGGAGACGCTCGTGAAGAAGTTCCCGGAAAAGGTACAATGCTACCCCATGCTTGCCAACTGCTATGTACAGAAAAAGGATCTGCGCAAAGCCATTGCCGTCTACGACGAACTGGAAAAGGCGGAAGGCATGTCGGAAGCCATTTCTGTAAAGAAAATCAGCTATTATCTTGCGCTGAACGATACAACGGCAGCCATCGGTGAAGGAAAGAAACTCTACGACGCAGCCCCGCTCAACGTGTCGAACAACATGCTGATGGGCAATATCTACATGCAGTTGCAAAACACCGACAGCGCCATGGTATTCTTCAACAAAGCCCAGGAAATTGACCCCGACAACGGTTATGTCAACCTTTCGAAAGCCTCGGTTTACACGGCGTTGGGCGACTCCCTCAACTATGAAAAGGAAATTACCGCCGCCATTGTCAACAAGAACATCGACGTTCCGACGAAAATCGACGTGCTGACCAGCTACATCCGCCAGAGCATCGAAGACAACGACTCTTCGGCACGCGTCGACAATATGTTCAAAATCATCATCGAACAGCACCCGCACGAAACCGAATTCCGGAAACTTTACTACAATTATCTGGCATTCAAAAAGAAATACAGTGAAGCTGCCGAACAGCTGAACTTTGCGCTTGACATCGATCCTACCGACATCGAAAACTGGAAACGGCTCATGTGGCTGTATATCTATCTCGAAAAACCGGAAAAGACAATAGAAACCGGAGAAAAGGCGCTGTCCTACAATCCGGACGAGTACAGCATCCTGCAAATTTCAGCCGTGGCCTACAGCCGTATGAAAGAATACGACAAAGCTTTGGAACTGTATCAAGAGATACTTGACAAGGACGAGGACAAGAATCTGGTGAACAAGGCCGAAATATACTCCGGAATGGCTGAAATCTTCTACAACCAGAAACAAGAAGACAAAGCCTTTGAATACTACGACATGGCACTGGAACTGTCGCCTAACGACTATCTGACAATGAACAATTACGCCTACTTCCTTTGTCTGAGCGGGAAAGAGCTGGAAAAAGCGAAGGAATTGTCGCAGATTGCAGTGGAGGCCGACCCTGAAAATGTTTCCAGCCTCGACACCTACGCCTGGATTTGCTTTGCGATGCAGGACTATAAGACCGCCCTCGAATACATGAACAAGGTATTCGAAGTCGGCGAAGAATCCGATTTTTCCTCCGAAGTATACGAGCATTACGGCGATATTCTTTTCATGAACGGCAAGCCGGACGAGGCGCTGGAAGCATGGAAAAAGGCACTGGAAAAAAATCCTGAATCCGAAATGCTGAAAAAGAAAGTCAAAAACAAAACATATTTCTATGAATA
>ULSJ01046519.1_pt1 | contig 14878 bp, 9 predicted proteins | sample 1956291 | NCBI WGS metagenome assembly ULSJ01 (sample SAMEA4835705, study PRJEB28245) | human gut metagenome | biome: gut microbiome; material: fecal sample | place: Denmark | collected 2008 | reverse complement strand
GGCGGCAAACCTTTATAAATCTTAGTACCGCTGCGTCTGAGTCCGAGCGGAAGCGGGTTTTGATTTTAGATATATACACGGCTGGGCGTGCTTTAGGGGAGCAACTTCCTACAACATAACTCCCGACTTCTCCTTACTTCTCTCAATCATATGATTCAGCTTCTCAAATGGTTTCTGTAAGAACAATCCGATAATCAGCGAAACAACTATATATATTGAAAGAAATGCGAGATTCTTAATGTAATCATATCTGTACATTCCTGCTATACATTCTCTTAATGCATCCATTGAATATGGGAAGAGCAGGAATCGGTATATTATCTGGTAGGCGTTAGGAAGTACTTCTATAGGGAATGTACCGCCTGAGCCGGCAACCTGTATAACGAGCAGGACAATTCCAAGTGCTTCACCGATATTTCCAAATGCAACAGTAAGGCTGTACATAAAGAAGGTGAATACGAAGCTTGAGAATGCACATGCAACCCAGTAAAGGAATGGGTGGTAACACTGGATTCCTATGTAGAGAAGATTTCCAAGTGTTATAAGCAGTGCCTGAAGCTGTCCTACTGCAAAGAATATAAAATACCTTCCGAAGAATTTTTCATATCTCTTTGCATCTGCTGGAATGTCCGGAGCAGGATGCACAGGTGTGTGCATAATAGCAACAAGTATAAGTCCACCAAACCACAGTGCAAGTATTGTGTAGAATGGTGAAGCGCTTGTTCCATAGCTTTTAACAGCATATACCTGCTCTGTTGTTATATTTACAGGTGCAGAGAGAAAATCTCCCAAAGTATTGGCATCTGCATTTAACATCTCTGATAATAAACCATATGTATCCTGTTCAGTGATTGTGTTTAATGTATTAATTGCATTATCAAGCTTTGTCTCAAGGTCACTGAGAAGCTCTTTAGTCTGAGTGAGTGAGCCCGATGTAAGCTTAATTGCAGCAGACAGGTCTGCAACATCCATGTTCATGTCAGAATAAAGCTCTGTTAATGAACTCATAATGCTTTGAATCTGGGACATCTGGTTTGAAAGAGCAGATGATAATTCATTTAAAGATTCAGCGGAATTACCATTTACAAGTGCCTGTAAGGTTATTAACTGCTGCTGCTGTAACTGTAATTGTGTATAAACTTGCGGTGCAGCACTGTTTGAACTGCTGCTTATTGATGATGTAAGGTCAGTAATTGCAAGCATTGAGTTAAGAATTACATCGTATGTTGAAAGTGTAGTCCTTGCGGATGTAAGTCTGTTAATAACTGCATCCATAAGAGAACCGGTTTCTTTATCTGCATCTTTGATAACTGAGTCGCCAGTTCCGGCAATCGTAGATACGATTGTATCTATAAATGTCTGGTTTACCTGCTGCTGAACTGCTGTTTTAGCCTTGTCTGTTATCTTAGGTGCAATAGCGTTTGCTTTCTGGTTACAGTAATATTTTAACTGAGGATGTTCCATGGAATCACTTAAGAAGCTTATAAGATTCTTGGAAAAATTCTCTGGAACAACGAGGGCTGCATAATACTGACCGCTGTATACGCCTTCGATTGCTTCATCAGACGAAGTGACAAACTGCCAACCGATAGTGTTATTAGTTTTAAGTGCATCAATTATGTTGTCACCGACATTAAGCTCCGTTCCTTCAAGAGAAGTACCTTTGTCAACAGATACAACGGCAACTTTAATCCTGCTTGTGGAAGCCTGTCCATATGGATCCCAGTTTGACAGGATATTAAACCATGAATACAATGCAGGAATAACGGTAAGACCGATAATTACGCATAGTGCAATTACATTTGTTTTTATGTGGCGAAGGTCAGCCCGTATAATCTTAAATATATTTTTCATAACTGTACCTCACTTAAAAATGCTTTGATACTGTCTGTAAGAGAAGTATCAGCCTGTTTTTCCTTAATCTCAATATTGAGCTCATTGAGCTTTCTTGCGAGCTTGTCATCAATATAATCAATAACTATAAGATAAGCACAGAATATAAAAAGTGAGATTACCCAAAGAAGCAGATAAACAACCTTAGCTGTATCCATGGTAAACATAAGCACCATGAATACTAAAGGAATTATCATCATACATCTTAAGCAGACCTTTTTCTTGTGCTGGTTCTTAGCGTGCATATTTTCTGCAAATGCTGTGATTTCCGCAATAACAACATCTATATTAAAATCATCATTTTGCATAAATTCATTTCTCCTTTACATAAAATGTGTTTCTTTCATACGGCGTTCGAAGAACTCGCGTACTTCAAGAAGTGACTTTCTGATTCCAAGTCCCAGAATAAGGGAAATAACAGCATAAGCGCATAATTTCACAAGAAATACAGCGTAATCACACTGATATAATCCGCTTATTGCCTCCCTCATGGCATTGATTGCATAAGGGAATGGGAAGTAAAGGTACACATTCTGGAAGAATTCAGGAAGAAGTTCTATTGGATAAGTTCCGCCTGAACCGGCAATCTGTAACACAATCATAACTACAGCAATAGCTTTTCCCAAATCACCAAATGTAAGAACAAGTGTATATATAAATAATGTAAATACAAAGCTTGTTATAGCGGCTGCAAGCCACAGCATGAATGGGTGGATGCAGTCAATTTTTAAAATGTACAAATCACCAAGAACAACTACAAGAGCCTGAAGCTGTCCCATTGCAAGGAAGAGTAATGCACGGCCTATATATTTCTGATGTTCTGTGGCATCCTTGAATTCATCATCCTCATAGTCAACCTTTACTTTCATAAGGGCAACTAAAACAATTCCTCCAACCCAGAGAGCAAGTGTTGTATAGAAAGGTGTAACACTTGTTCCATAGTTAGTCTGCATATAGATGTAGATTTCTTCTACCTGTACAGGTTCTGACAGGAATGACGCTATTGACTGTGCGTCTGAGTTGATGAAATCCATTACCAGTTTATATGTAGAAGATGAACTTATATCTCCTACTGAACCAGATATGGCATCAAGCCTTTTATTGAGAGAATCAAGTAATGTTTTTGTGCTTTCTAGAGTTGTATTAATATTTACTGATATATCACTTACTCCAAGAAGCATCTGCGAGATTCCATTAATATTGTCTCCGGCACTGCTTATATTAGCTGCAAGGCTGCTTACGGCATTCTTAATGGAAGCCTTAAGAAGGTTAACATTAGTTCTTATTACAGTCTGCATAATTGTCTGGCTCTTCTGGAGCTCTGTGCGGCACTGTTCAACAACAGACTTGATTAACTGGTATTTTGCCTGAAGTGTTTCAGGTGAATCAGTAAGAATATCGGCACACTGCTGAACAAGGTTGTATGCGATATTCTCCATAGCGTTAACAGAAGCTAGAGCTGACTTTAGGGCGGTGATAACTGCTGGGTCAATGCCATCTACTTTGCTGAGGGAATCAATAGCATCTTCAAGAGCCTTATTCTGGTCTATAAGTTCCTTTAACTGTTTGTTGGCTTTACTAAGCTCAACGCCAGCCTGTCCGACATCAGTTATTGAAAGCTGTACAGCTTTATCAAGAGAATCAAGTGCGCTGTCAGTTAATTCATTCATAGCTTTAAGCTGCGCATCAATCTGGTTTGCAATATCATCTGTGACATTATCAAGAGATTTATTGGCAATATCAGCAACATCAGTTGTTCCGGTAAGAACATCTTTAATCTGTGGAAGAACCTCCTGAAGTTTTGCAAGATTATCTGCCAGGTCTGAATTACTCTTAATAAACATGTCAATCATGGTATCGTAAGAATTAATATTGGCAGATACACTCTGTAAATCCTTAACTGTCTTTTCAATAATTGAAGGATCATTTTCAGCTATTTCGTTAAGTCCCTGCATAATAGTCTTAACACACACATCAATGAATTCGGAATTGATAGTGTTCTGAAGAGTGCTTTTTCCTGTATCTGTAATCTTGGAAGCAACAGCATTTTTCTTGGAATTCTCATAATATGTAACTGTTGGTGGATTAAGACCATTGTCAAGGAAGTCATACAGGCTTCGTGAAAAGTCCTCACCAACAACGATAACGGCATAGTACTTCCCGGCATTCAGTTTATTCATGGCTTCATCTTTAGTTTCCGGAAAACGCCAGCCTAATTTATCATTCGAATGAAGCTGTTCAACAATCTGTTCTCCCATATTGATAGTGGAATCATCAGATTCAGAGTAGCCTTCATCTTCAGAAACAATAGCAATCTGGACAGACGCAGTGTTTGCGTAAGGATCCCAGTTGGAATATATGTTAAACCATGCGTAAAGCGATGGAATAAGGCACAGACCAAGCGCAATGGCTAAAGCCAGAATATTCCTGCTAAGACCTTTCAAATCTTTTTTGAAAATCTTAAATATCATAACATTCCTCAATTCTTTAATTATCGTTTAAAACTTATATGTATTTTACTTAAGAAACTGGGGAAAATCAATACAGAGAGGATAAATCAGACATATTTAATAAATTAAGAAAGGATACGGATTTATGAACATATTGTATTGTGGTGATAAACCAATGCAGAAGGGGATTCTTTTATCTTCAATGTCTCTTATTAAAAATGTGGATGAACCGTTAAATATATATATTCTCACGGTTGATTACAGGGAAAAAGGTATTAATTACAAGCCGGTTGATAAAGCATTTGCAAAATATCTGAAAGAAAAATTGAATAAATCGGACATTAAAGTAAATATCTTTCTTGTTGATGTTACAAGATATTTTGTTGAGGAGTTGCCGGAGGCAAATATGCAGAGCAGATTTACTGCGTGCTGTATGCTGCGCCTTTTTGCTGATAAGACAGATATTAAGGATAGAGTTCTTTATCTGGATACTGATGTGTTGTGCAGAAAAGATTTTAGGGATTTTTATTATCAGAATATGGATGGCATAGAGATTGCGGGAGTTTCTGATTATTATGGCAGATGGCTTTTCGGTGATGGTTACATTAATTCCGGAGTAATGCTTATGAATATGAGGATGATAAGACAGAACGGGCTTCTGGAAAAATGTCGTGAACAGTGCATAAGAAAGGAAATGTTTATGCCTGACCAGACGGCTGTTAATACATTTGCAACAAGAGTTAATCTGTGCGGACGAAAGTTTAATGACCAGAGGAGGCTGCATGACAACACTGTTTTTCAGCATTTTACAACTACCTTCCGGGTGTTTCCGGTGATAAGGACTGTTTCAGTCAAGCCGTGGGAGATTGATAAAATGCATAAAATACTTGGGCTTCATGAATATGATGAGCTTCTGGATTCTTATAACAGGGAGCATGAAGGGTACATGGCAGTTTCGTGTATTCCTGTGTTTTTCTCGATTAATGAACAGTACGCACCATATCTGGCAGTGTGCCTTAAATCGCTGGCTGCACATGTGGCTTGTGATGAGCGTTACCGCATTATTGTTATGTGCGATAATGTGAAGAATATTACGATGATTCAGCTTCGTAATGTGATAAAGGATTATGAAAACATAGATATTGAATTCGTTGATATAAGAAAGAAAATGTACGAATATTCTGAAAGCTTTGGACAGACAGTTACTGACAGACAGGAAAACAGGCTTTATTCAGGCGAGTTTACACTGACGATATATTTCAGGTTATTTATTGCAGAGCTTTTTCCAGAGCTTAATAAAGCTGTGTATATTGACTCTGATACTGTAATAAATGATGACATTGCAAAGCTTTATTCAGTTGATATGGGAGATGCAATGTTTGGTGCAGTAAGAGATACATTTGCAGGAAAGAATACAATACTGGCTCATTACATTGAAAATGTAGTGGGAATAGAGCGGGATGAATATGTCAATTCAGGAGTGCTTCTTATGAATCTTGATAAGATAAGACAGGCTCATCTGGCAGACAGATTCTTAAAGCTTATGGCTGAATATCACTTTGACAGTGTTGCACCTGACCAGGATTATATTAATGCTATGTGTGCAAAAGAAATATATTTTCTTGATAAGGAATGGAATGTTATGCCTAACAAGGGCGGGGAGTATATAGCAAGACCGAAGCTGATACATTATAACCTGTTTGACAAGCCGTGGCATTACAGCGAGATTCCGTATGAGGAGTATTTCTGGCAGTATGCGGCAGAGTCAGGATTTTATCCGTTGCTGATTAAACAGCGCGAGCAGTATGGGGATAGTGAAAGGAAAGCCGACCGTGAGAATCTAAAGAAATTGCTTTCAAGGGCTGAGAATATTGCGGACGGTGATGGGGTTAAGTTTTCTGATGTTGTGGGAAGCAGATTTGTTGTGGATAGTGGTTTCGTGAAGGATAGCAGTGATGTTGCAAAATAAATTATGTCGGAGGAGATATGATAGGTGATAGGGAGCAGGTCTATGAAAATATTAGGACGGCTGTAAGCCTTAATCAGTTGAATTCAAAGGTTGAGCCGGGAGATCCTAAGCTGTTAAGAGAAGATAAAGAAGCATTGTTAAGACATTATATTGATTATAGAACAGCATATGGCTATTGCGTGAAAAAGTATATAGCAGAGGCCATATTTTATGCAGGAACTTCGGCAGTCGGACTTATAACACAGGTCAGTGGACTTGAAAATCTTTCTGGAATCAGAGGTCCTGCGATTGTAACATGCAATCATTTCAGCCCGTTAGACCCTGCAATTGTCAGGTTTGCAATGAGAAAAGCTGGATTCAGAAGAATAAGTATTGTTAATCAGGATACTAACCTTGCGATGAAAGGATTTGTCGGGTATATGCAAAGATATGCTGACACAATGCCTGTAAGCAGCCTGAAATGGTTTATGGAGACAGAATTTCCTAATCAGATTAAGAATGCACTTGATGAAAACAAACTTGTGCTTATATATCCTGAACAGGAAATGTGGTTTAATTACAGAAAGCCACGCCCATGCAAGAGAGGTGCATATCTGTATGCAGTTAAGTATAATGTGCCGGTGATTTCGATGTTTGTTGAACAGCAGGTTAAAAGTACACATTTGCACACATTCAGGGTACATGTCCTGCCAGTAATATATCCGGACAGACAGCTTGATGAAAGAACGGCAAGTTTAAGAATGCAGCACACAGACTATGAGCAGAAATGTGCTGCATATGTCATGGCATATGGAAAGAAGCTGACTTACGATTTTGAAGAGGGCGATATTGTAGGAAGATAAAAGCATTTGACGCGGAAAGAATTGAAGTGTATATATATTTGAAGAAATTACAAAGATTGAGAGGAAAATGTATATGAAGATACATTCAGTGGCAGTACTTGGAGCAGGAGCAGTCGGCTCTTATGTTATATGGGGACTTTCAGAAAAGAAGGATATAAGTTTAAGCGTTATTGCAAAGGGCGAAAGAGCGGAAAGACTTAAGGCAGAAGGCTGTCTGATTAATGGGAAGACATACCACCCGGAGGTATTGACCCCAGAGGAAGCAAAAGGTGTTGACCTTCTTGTTGTATCATTAAAATACGGCGCACTTGCAGGTGCATTAGATGATATTAGGGAAGCCGTCGGTGAGAATACAATTGTCATGAGTCTTATGAATGGTGTTGACAGTGAAGAGATAATATCTACCAAGATAGATAAATCACATATCATTTATTCACTTATAAAGGTGGCGTCACACCGCGAAGGTAAGGAATATGTGTTCAATCCTGAGACTACAATAGGCATTATATATGGAGAGGAAACTGCACCATTTGAGAGTGAGAGAGTTGCGGCAATAAGAGATTTATTTGATGGAACAGGACTTAATTACAGAGTGACTGAACATATCAAAGAAGAGATATGGAGCAAGTATAGACTTAATATCTGTAACAATCTTCCACAGGCTATTATTGGAGCAGGTGTTGGCTGTTATACTGACAGTGAGCATATGAAAGCAATCAGCAAAGGATTACGTAAGGAGGTTGAAGCAGTAGCTCTTGCCAAAGGCATTGATATGAGCAGGTGTGCAGATAACTCAAGCCGAGGAAGCGCTGTTCCGCCAACAGCAAGATATTCAACACTGCAAGATATTGACGCTGGCAGACACACAGAGATAGATATGTTCTCTGGCGCAATGATGCGCATGGGGAAAGAACTTGGAATTGATACACCATATAATGAATATACATATCACATCATCAAGGCACTTGAAGAGAAGAATGATGGCATGTTTGATTATGATGAGAATAGTGAGGCTGTGACTTATTCTAAGTAGTGGCAGACGGATTTAGCAGGCATGTGGGGTACAAGACAGAAAATATAAGATATTAATCATGGCGCAGCCTTTTTAAGGGCTGCGCTTATTGCTTCTATAAAGACGGAATATGTATATCTGTTGGCTGAATCATAGGTTATGTTGGTTGTGCCGGCTTCCATGACTTTAGCAGCAACTTCATCAAATGAAGTTGTGAGCTTAGGGTACATAGTTGTGATTGATTCAGAAAGATTAACAAGCTCAATGCTGTTAATGTTAGAGGAATCAACTGTGACCTGGATATCAACGGGGTTGCCGTCTAACAGAATAGAGGCGGTATATACTCCGGGGCAGAATTTAGGAGCGTCGGCATTATCAAGGGGTGTCTCAATATTAGAAGAAGCAGAAGCATTTACAGTGCTGCTCTTAGGTTTAGTAGTATTCCTGGAATTATCAGAACTATTGCTGCCAAGACGGATAACAGCGAATATAATAAAAGCTATTATAATAGCAGCGATAACCGCTCCAATAAGGAGCTTTTTAAATGGAATAACAACAATTTTAGTCTGACTCATCACAAAGAAACCTGCCCTTCATATTCATTATTACAAAATATATGGTATGGAGTGGGAGATTATGATTAAAATGTGGTATATTAAATACAAATGTATTGGATAGTGTAAAATGGTAGGTTTATGAAGAGGTGAATGATTATGAACAGTAAATTTATCAAAACATTTGCAGTAATAGTGATTATAGCGGCAGGCATGACAGCGTGTGGACAAAAGAAAAATGTTACAACAGATGATGTATCAGAAAAAGAGATGGCGAACATACAGGAGACTGCAGCACAGGAAGTGACAGCACAGGAAATTATAACACAGGAGATTACAATCGAAAAAGAACCGGAAGATGACGAATATGTTCTTGTAAATAAATACATACCAGATATATATGTCGAATTGATGTATGCAACAGACAATAACTTTACAGGTGTCAGAATATATGGTTTCACAGACGCATACCTTCGATACGGAACAGTTAAGAAGCTTGCAAATGTGCAGAAAGAACTGAAAGAACAGGGGTACAGCTTAAAGATTTGGGATGCATACAGACCGTTTGAGGCACAGCAGAAATTATGGGAAGTATATCCGGACCCTAACTATGTGGCAAATCCGGCTGACGGAATGAAAAAGCATAATCTTGGAGGAACAGTAGATATAACTATGGTTGCTGCAGATGGAAGCATTATACCAATGCCTACAGAATTTGATGATTTCTCTCTAAAAGCAGACAGGAATTATTCAGATATAGACAATGAAGAAGCTGTGAACAATGTTATGATTCTTCAGAATGCTATGGAAAATAACGGATTTACAGGCTATCAGGGAGAATGGTGGGACTATTCAGATACGGTGGAATATGAAGCGGTTGATTTCGAACCATGATGAGGCATGATATGAAAAGGTGCATTATGGTAAAGCAAATGATGGTAAAGTCTATTATAGAAAGATTAGGGGAGTAACACATGTCATTACAATTAATTCTGGGAAGCTCAGGTGCGGGTAAATCGCACTATCTGTATACGCATATAATTGAAGAGTCAATGAAGAATCCTGACAGGAATTATATAGTTGTTGTGCCGGAGCAGTACACTATGGCAATTCAGAAAAGACTGGTGTCCATGCATCCAAGAAAAGGAATACTTAATATAGATGTTGTGAGCTTTGAAAGGCTTGCGTATAAAGTATTTGAGGAAGTGGGGGAGGATAATCTTGAAGTCCTTGATGATACAGGAAAGAATCTGATTATTAAAAGAGTTTTAGAGCAGAACAAGGACAGATTAAAATATTTTGGAAGTAATCTGTCTAATACAGGATTTGTGTCAGAGATGAAGTCTGTTATATCGGAAATGCTTCAGTATGATATCAAGCCGGATGTTATGCAGGATGCGGCAGGTGCAGCATACAGTGATTCAGAGGGAAGTGCAGCACTTCAGTATAAGCTTGATGATATAGTACTTGTATATAACGCATTTGCAGAGTACATAGACAAGAATTATATAACTAAAGAAGAAATACTGGATAAATTATGCAGCAAGGTTACAGAGTCAGAGAGAATAAAGAATTGCGAGATAGTATTTGACGGATTCACAGGCTTTACTCCGGTTCAGTACAATTTAATGACAATTCTTTTATTAATGTGTCCCAAGATATATGTTTCCCTGACAATTGATGCATCTGAGCGTGAAAATTCAGTAAGAGGCAGGGAAGAACTTTTTTTCATGAGTAAGGACTGCGTATCAAAGCTTTATAAGATATGCGATGAAGAACATGTGAAAGTCCTTGAACCTGTGTATATTGCAGGAAAAGTAGTACCGGGAAAGAATGTAATTGTAAATGTTAATTCAAGATTTAAGAATTCAGAAGAACTGGATTTCCTGGAACAGAATCTTTTCAGAAACAATTCGGGAAGATTTAATAAGAAGACTGACAATATCGTTATATATGAGGGAGCTGTTGCCAAGGAAGAATTAACATTTGCAGCAGGAGAAATAATAAGACTTACAAGACTGTGTGGATACAGATATAACGAGATTGCGATAGTTACTGCGGACATGGATGGCTACGGCAAACTGGCGGCTAATATATTAAAGCAGAACGATATACCATATTTCTTAGATTACAAGCGCCATGTGACGGACAATCCATTTATTGCGGCAATTAACGGTGCACTTGGAATAATAGAGAATAATTACAGCTATGACAGCATATTAGGATTCCTAAGAACCGGAATGAGCGGAATGGAGCGCGAAGATATTGATCTGTTAGACAATTACTGTGTTGCAGTTGGAATCAGAGGCAGGGGAAAATGGCATGAACCATGGATAAGAAAGTTCAGGGGAACAGTCAATAATACTGACCTTGAGAAGCTTAATTCACTAAGAACAATGATAACGGATATGTTGGATCCATTGGAAGAAGTGCTTAAGTCAAAGGAATCTAATGTTGCAGATATGGTAAAGGCTCTTTACGAATTCCTTGTGCGTGAAGATATGGAGCAGAAGGTAAGTGTGCTTAATGACAGCGAGTACACTGGTGATGAATATGCGCAGTTATATAAGAAAGTTATAGAAGTATTAGATAAAATGTATGCCCTTCTTGGAAGCGAGAAGGTTGGTATTAAAGAATTTAACAAGATACTTGCGTCAGGATTTCAGGAGATCAAGATAGGACTTATTCCGCAGACCAACGACTGCGTTGTTATCGGAGATATAGAAAGAACCCGTCTTGACAATATCAAGGTCATGTTCTTTGTCGGAATCAATGACGGCAATGTACCTAAGAAAGCTGATTCAAGAAGCGTTCTGTCAGAAAGCGACAGGGAGTATCTTGAGGATAAGGGAATAGTTATGTCAGCTTCCGTGAGGGAGAAAGCATTTACACAGAGATTCTATCTGTATCTTATTATGACAAAGAGTGCGGAGAAGCTTTACATGTCATATGCGGTAAAAAACAGCGAGGGTGCGGCGCTGATGCCTTCATATATTATAAGAAGCATGAGAAAAATGTTTTCACATTGCCTTAAGTTATCTTACAAAGACACGGCACAGCAGAATTCATATGTGACAATACCGCGGGCGGCTAACAGCTTTGATAATACTGAAATTGCTGCAAATGTAGATGAGGATATTATTGATTCACTTACTGGCGGCAGGCTTGTCGGAAGCGTCACATCTTTTGAGAACTTTGCAGAGTGTCCGCTGAGGTATTACTTAAGATATGGAGTTGATTTGAAGGAAAGGGAAGAATTCACATTTTCACCAGTAAACTTTGGCGTCGTACTGCATGCGGTTATCCGTGAGGTGTGCGACGAAATCAAGAAAAACGGTGAGTCGTACTATCTGATATCAGAGGAGAAGCGCCGCGAGATGGTAAAAAGAAGTGTCGCTGCAATTACTGACATATACCAGAACAGTATCCTTAAGGATTCAAGCCGTAATTCATTCATGATTAAGCGGATGGAAGACCTTGCAGACCGCACTGTATGGGCGATGGGTGAACAGTTAAAATGTGGTGATTTCGTGCCATTTGTATTCGAGCATAAGTTCAATATGGAAGTCGGGGACGGAGACAGAAAGCAGCTTATGAGCGGAACAATTGACCGCGTTGACATATGCGAAAACGGCACAGATGTATATGTAAGAATTATCGATTACAAGACAGGAAAGAAGGATTTCAACATAGTAAAGACCTACTACGGAATTGATATCCAGCTTATGGTCTACATGGAAGCGGCAATGAAGCTTGTGGCGAAGATGCGTCCGGGTAAAAATGTGATTCCTGCCGGAGTGTTCTACTACAACATAAGTGACCCGATTGTATCTGCGACAACAGAGAGTGCAGAAGAGATAGAGGATAAGATTAAGGGTGAACTGCGTCTTAAAGGAATGGTTAATTCGGATAAGGATATTGCCGAGAAGATGGACAATACCGAGGGTACATCACTTAATATTCCAGTTAGCAGAAAGGCTGACGGCGGATTTGACTCACGAAGAAGCAAGGTGATGAATACAGAGCAGTTTAATATACTTGGAAGATTCGTTGATGTAAGAGCCATTGATACTGCGGACAGAATTGCAGGTGGTGATATCAGGAGAAGTCCTTATAAAGATGGACAGTTTTCAAGCTGTGACAGATGTCCTTATGGGGCAGTGTGTGGATTTTCAGTGGATTTGCCAGGCTGCAATTATAGAAAATTAAAGAAATTCGATGATGAAGTATTATGGAATAATATAAAGGAAGGGGTTGATGAGAATGGAAAGAAAATGGACACCGGCGCAGAAGAGCGCGATTGATACAAGAGACTGTAATGTGCTTGTTTCGGCGGCTGCCGGGTCAGGAAAGACTGCTGTTCTGGTTGAGCGAATCATTTCCATGATTACAGACCCTGACAAGAATATAGATATAGACAGGCTGGTTGTTGTTACATTTACAAAGGCGGCAGCAGCCCAGATGAAAGACAAGATAAGAAAAGCACTTGATTCAATGCTTGACGAGAATCCGAGGGATGTGAACCTTTTAAGACAGATAACACTGCTTAACAACGCACAGATAACAACTATAGACAGTTTCTGTCTATGGATAATCAGAAATCATTTTCCAGAGGTTAATCTGGACCCGGGGTTCAGGATAATGGACGAGGGTGAGAAGAAGCTTATTGAAAATGATGTGTTGGAAGATGTGCTTGAGGAATTCTATGCCGAAGCAGATGAAGAATTCTTTAATCTTGTTGATGCATTTGGCATGGGACGGGACGATTCAGGGCTTGTGAGCATTATAGATAAAATATACCGTTTTTCAAGAAGCAATCCGTGGATTGATGAGTGGTTTGACGAGTGCATGTTAGTTTATGATGATGAGACTTACGATAATCCTGCAATTAAGGAGCTGTATGATTCAATTAAAAATGCACTTCTTGATTACCGTGATAAATACAACAGATTAGTAGATATCTGTTCTGAGCCGGCAGGACCTGCAGCATATACAGGTGCTTTGCAGTCTGACCTGCTTGGAATTAATGAGATGATTAATTCACAGGATTTTGGAGAGCTTGGCAGAAGGATAAGAATATTTTCATTTGAAGCTCTGTCAAGAAAGAAGGATGCAGGAGCAGACCCGGATATTAAGGAATATGTTAAGGGGCAGCGAAAGTTGTTTAAAGATTACATAGGACGGCTTAATGATAAGATATTCTTGAAAGATGATGAGGGAATATTTGCAGACATGCAGGGGGCAGGCATCCAGATACGGACTTTACTTAAAGTGGCAAAGGTGTATGCCAAGCGTGTTTCAGAGGTGAAGCGAGAGAAGGGCATAATTGATTTTAATGACATGGAACATCTTGCTCTTTCAATACTTGTAAAGAAAGAAGATGGAAAGCTTGTATACACAGAGACTGCCGACAAGCTTGCGAACAGATTTGAAGAGATACTGATAGACGAGTATCAGGATTCCAATCAGCTGCAGGAGGTTATTCTTAATGCGGTGTCAAAGACGAGACTGTCCGGTGAGAATAACAATATATACATGGTTGGAGATGTAAAGCAGAGCATATACAAGTTCCGTCTTGCCTGCCCGGAGCTTTTCATAGAGAAGTACGATACATACGGCGAGACTGGCGATAATGTTAGAATTGAATTACAGAAGAATTTCCGAAGCCGGGAAAATGTACTTGAGTGTGCCAATGATGTGTTCAGTCATATCATGAATAAGAATTTTTCAGGAATCGGGTATGACGAATCTGTAAGGCTTAATGCGGGGTTTCCATATCCTGAATACAGTGACAGTAATTATGGTGATGAAGCCAACAAGAGTACAGATGTAATTCTTATATCTTCAGAGAATGAAGAAGAAGCTACGACAAGAGAGCTTGAGGCAGACAGGCTTGCAAAACTGATTGAGGGAATAGTTGCTTCTGGTGTAAATGTGTATGATTCAGATGAGAATATATACAGACCGGCAGAATACAGGGATATAGTAATTCTTACAAGGTCAGTTACAGGTTGGGCAGATACATTTGCAGATGCCCTGATGGACAGGGGGATACCGGCGTATACAGATTCGTCAACAGGATATTTCAGCGTGCGTGAGATACAGGTAATCTTAAGTATGCTTACAATAGTAGATAATCCGGTTCAGGAGATAAGCCT
>ULSJ01065448.1_pt1 | contig 14929 bp, 13 predicted proteins | sample 1956291 | NCBI WGS metagenome assembly ULSJ01 (sample SAMEA4835705, study PRJEB28245) | human gut metagenome | biome: gut microbiome; material: fecal sample | place: Denmark | collected 2008 | reverse complement strand
TCAGAAGGTTACAGGTTTGAATCCTGTCGGAGTCACAAAAAGGTATCTTGTATTGGACAGGATACCTTTTTTGTTATATGATATATCCAATGTAATAATTAATGTGAAGCTTTTTAATAATCGCAGATTTTTGCCTTACTTTGTGACTGCAAAAAGAATTATATGGAAACAAGAGGAGTTATCGAAGAACTGTCAAGGCGTTTGGACCGTAAAACAACGGATGTCTCATCGTTGATTGACGGTTTCGTATCTATTATAAAAGAAAGATGCAGCGATTTGGATTCGATTGCCATTCCTGGATTTGGAAATTTTATTCCTGTCAAGAAGGATGAGTATGTTGCTGTAGACGAAAAAGGGAAACGGATTATGTATCCACCTTCTGTGGAACTGAAATTTGAATCAAGTACAATTTTAAAGTCTAAAATTTCGGAGGAAGGAGGCAGCGATGAAAAATAAAGTGGTGTTTCCTGAGCTTGTGTCAGAGCTTGCTTCTGTGACAAATACATCCGAGGTTCTTTGTGAAGCATTTTTGAAGGAGTTGTTTTCACTTGTGACAGCAGAATTGTCGAAAGGAAAGCCGGTGAAAATTAAAAAAATAGGGGAGTTCTCCGTTCTTCCGGATGGAAATGTTCATTTTGAGCCGGATAAAGAAATTTCAGAAAGTTTGAATGCTGCATTCGCTTGTTTTGAGCCCATAGAGCTGGACGATAATGTGACGGATGAAGATTTGGATAAATGTGTAGCATTGCCAGGCAATTCGACAGAAAGTGTGGAAACTGAAGATGTTGACTCCGTCGAAGATTCCGGCAAGGAACCGACAGAGGAAAGCGAACTTACTTCAACAAAATCGACAGAAGAGGAAAATGCCGATACAAATAATATGGAATCTCCAGCTGAATCAAATGATGAAAGCGGAGAAGCTGCTGTTGAAACCTCTGCAGATTTGTCGGCAGAATTGACGGACGATCAGGATGATGCCCCTTCGTGTAAAAATGAGCCTGACAAACGCTATTTCTGGCGCGGTTTTGCTTGGGGGGCGTTGACAGCAATTGTAGTTGTTTGCATTGTATCCGTTGTTTTCCATTGGGATATTGTCATGGAAGGTAATGGCAGAAATACGGAATTGATGCCTGTCGCAGAAAATACTGACACCATCGATAATACATTAGCAAAAACTGACACCGCTGTTGTCGCTCCGGTTGTTCAGAAAGAAGAGATTTCGATGGGTGAAGAAAAAGATTCAGTATCGAAATCGGGTGCGGTGAAAGAATGGCCCAAAACATTTAAAGTTACTTCAACAGCATATTTGAGCAATGTGTCCAGAAAATTTTATGGACACTATGCATTCTGGATTTACATCTATCTCGAAAACAAGAATGTTATCGCAGATCCTGATAATTTGCCTGTTGGCGTCGTTTTGAGCATTCCGGATCCTAAAAAATATGATATTGACAAAAATGATCCGAATAGCATTAAGAAGGCACAGCTTAGGGCTATGGAGATGAAGAAATAGCAGGAATGTTAAATGTTAAAATGAACTTTAACATTGTAAACTTAAAATACAAATAATTAACATCGCAAAAAGTGCGAAATTAAATGTGTGTTTTTATTTTTGCATAAACACTTAAACACGAAAATCGATAAAGGAAAATAGATATGAGTGAATCTGTTAACATTAGAGAGCTAAACGATTTAATTGCCACAAAGAGTGACATCGTAAACCTTGTAAATCAGGGAATGAAACAAACTATTGTCGGTCAGAAGCATTTGATTGATTCTTTGCTTATTGCCCTGCTTTCAAACGGACACGTTCTTTTGGAAGGTGTGCCTGGTCTTGCAAAGACGTTGGCAATTAAGACTCTGGCGTCGATTATCGATGCCAAATACAGCCGTATACAGTTTACTCCGGACTTGTTGCCGGCTGACGTTGTCGGAACAATGATGTACAGCGTGCAAAAGGAAAGTTTTCAAATCAAGAAAGGCCCGGTATTTGCCAATTTCGTGTTGGCGGATGAAATAAACCGTGCTCCGGCCAAGGTTCAGAGTGCACTACTTGAAGCTATGCAGGAACGTCAGGTGACGATTGGAGACGAGACATTTAAATTGGATAATCCATTCCTGGTTATGGCTACTCAGAACCCGATTGAGCAGGAAGGTACTTATCCGCTTCCTGAAGCCCAGGTGGACCGTTTCCTTTTGAAGGTCATTATCAGCTATCCGAACAAGGAGGAGGAAAAAGAAATCATTCGCCAAAATATACAGGGAACCAAGCAAGAAATCAAACCTTTGCTGACGCCTGCAGAAATACTCGAAACACAAGAAATAGTCAGCAAAATATATCTTGATGAGAAAATCGAACGATATATTGTTGATATTGTTCATGCAACCCGTTTCCCTGCCGACTGTGGACTGAACGATCTGTCAAGTGTGATTTCGTTTGGAGCTTCTCCTCGTGCATCTATCAGCTTGGCATTGGCATCGCGTGCATATGCATTTTTGCGTGGACGTGGTTATGTCATTCCGGAAGATGTGCGTGCTGTTTGCCATGATGTGCTTCGTCACAGAATCGGTTTGTCGTATGAAGCAGAGGCAAATAATATTTCTGCTGATGAAATCGTAAGCAATATTCTGGATAAAGTTATTGTGCCTTAAAAGGGAGGATGACAATGGATGCCACAGAACTTTTGAAAAAGGTCAGGCAGATTGAAATCAAAACGCGGGGACTTTCACAGAATATTTTTGCCGGAGAATATCATTCTGCCTTCAAGGGAAGAGGTATGACATTTTCGGAAGTCCGTGAATATCAATATGGAGATGATATTCGCGACATTGACTGGAATGTCACGGCAAGAAGTAACCATCCCTATGTGAAAGTTTATGAGGAGGAACGAGAACTGACAGTCGTTCTACTCGTAGATGTTTCCGGCAGCGAGAAATTTGGAGCTGTGGGGAGCATAAAACGAGAGTTTATTGCGGAATTGGCGGCTACGCTGGCATTTTCTGCAAGCCAGAACAACGATAAAGTGGGTGTCATCTTTTTCTCCGATAAGGTTGAGAAGTTCATTCCACCTAAGAAAGGGAAGAAGCATATTCTGTTAATAATTCGTGAACTGTTGGACTTTACCCCTGAAAGTAAGGGTACGGACATTGCCTATGCTTTGCGATTTTTGACAGATGCCATAAAAAAGAGATGTACCACGTTTTTGATTTCCGACTTCATTGACAATACCGATTATACGCAGGCATTGACAATTGCCGGTAGAAAACATGATTTGACTGCCATTCAGGTTTACGACAAGCGTGATGCAACCATGCCGAATGTCGGACTGATAAAACTGTTTGATCCGGAAACCGGACAAGAAAAGTGGGTAAATACCAGCTCTGCCAAAGTGCGTAATGCTTATGGCAAATGGTGGTATGAACGCCAGTTGGCAATGAGCGAAAGACTTTTGAAATGTAAAGTCGATTTGGCATCAGTTGCTACTGACGAAGACTATGTCAAGGCTTTGATGACATTGTTTAAAAAGCGAGGTCCAAAATAACAATCGTATGCACAAGAGAGGTTTTATAAAAACATATTTATTGTCAACGCTGCTTGCTGTCAGCATGACATCCATGGCTGCCCCCACAACATTCAAAGCAAAATTGGATTCTGCCAGTCTGTTAATGGGAAAACAGGTAGCTATGCAGATTGAAATCGTGCAGGACAGCAACGTGAAAGGATATATCCCCATAAATGACGGAGATACGCTTACCGACAAGGTGGAAATAGTAGGCTGGCGAAAATCAGACACAACTGATCTCGGAAACAATAGAATTCAGATCAACAAGGAACTGATTTTGCAGTCATTTGATTCCGGTCTGTATACACTGCCACCCATTCTGTATGTCGTCGGAAAAGATACATTCAAGACAAATAGACTGACGTTGAAGGTTGTGCCAGTTCAGGTGGATTCCTTGAAGAATATTCACGATTACAAGACTGTGCAGGAACCAAATACAAAATGGACCGACTATTTACCTGATTTCATAACAGACTACTGGTGGGCAATATTAATTTTTATATTGTTGGTTCTTGCTGGTATCTATATGTATATCCGCCATCAACAGGGCAAATCGCTTCTGCCTCCGATTCTACCCAAGAAGCCGTTGCTGCCTCCATATGAAGAGGCTATGGGTGCACTTGCCGACCTTAAGGCTGCAAGTCTATGGCAATCGGGACATGAAAAAGAGTATTATACTCAGTTGACAGATATCGTAAGACGTTATATTTGCCGGCGTTTTGAAGTCAATGCTATGGAGATGACTTCTTCCCAATTACTATCAGTGTTGACTATGGAAGAGGCAAAGCCGGTAAAAGATGAATTAAGGAAGATTCTTGAAGTTTCCGATTTTGTTAAGTTTGCCAAAATGCGCCCGTTGGCCGATGAAAACGAACAGGCATTTGCTTCTGCTGTTAAGTTTATAGAAGATACCAAGCCTGTTGAAATAGTGCCTCCGGAAAAGCAGGAGGAAGGCAAAAAGACTGCTGATAAAAAGGAAACAGACGCTAAAAAAGAAAAATAAGTTATGGAATTTGCACGACCTTATTTATTATGGCTATTTTTACTATATATACCTTTGATTATTTGGTATATATTGAAATATAAGCATGCCGAATCTTCGGTGCAGATTTCAACATTGCACCCGTTTTCGAAATTGCCGACATCTTATAAGGTATATTTGCGTCATGCCATGTTTGTTGTCAAGCTGGCGGCAATAGGTTGCTTGATTATCATATTGTGCCGTCCTCAGACACATGACAGCTGGCAATCGTCTAAAACCAAAGGTACAGACATTATCATAGCGATGGATGTATCAACCAGTATGTTGGCAAGAGATTTCGATCCGGACCGATTTGAAGCAGCCAAAGATGTGGCGTCACAGTTCATTTCCGGAAGAGAGTCCGACAACATTGGTATAGTGATTTTTGCCGGAGAAAGCTTTACTTTGGTGCCGATGACTACTGATAAGGCAGTGCTTGTAAACTATATCAAAGAGATTAAGATGGGCATGCTTCAGGATGGAACCGCTATCGGTGATGGACTTGCCACGTCCATCAATCGAATTAAAGATGGAAAAGCGAAGTCAAAGAGCATCATATTGTTGACGGACGGTTCGAACAATACAGGTATCGTAGCTCCGTTGACAGCTGCCGACATCGCTCAAAAATACGGAATAAAGGTTTATACGATTGGGGTAGGTACAATTGGTAATGCATTGTTCCCGGTTGGAGTCAATTATTATGGTAAAGTTGAATATCAGTCGTTGCCGGTAGTAATTGATGAAAATACGTTGAGAGCTATCTCAGATAGAACAGGAGGAAAATATTTCCGTGCTACAGATAAGAATGTTCTTAAAGAAGTATTTTCTGAAATCGACAAACTGGAAAAGACAGAGCTTGATGTCAGAAATTACAGCCAGACAGAAGATGACTACATGCTTTGGGCATGGCTGCTGTTAGGGCTTGTTGCTTTGGATGTTGTCATTCGTCATACTGTATTGCGTAATATCCCATAAATTATTAAGTTATGTTTAGTTTTGCTAATCCAGAATATTTGTATTTGCTGATATTGATTCCCATCATTTTGGGTCTGTTTCTGTTGTCTCGCATGATCAGAGCAAAAAACATTAAAAAATATGGGAATCCGGCATTATTGGAAGCTCAGATGCCGGACGTTTCAAAATATAAGCCATGGATTAAGATATCCATTCAATTGGTCGCATTGGCTTTAATTATCATAATATTGGCAAGACCACGGGCAATGGGTAATTCAAAAGCTGAAACTGTCAATGTTCAAGGTATTGAGGTGATGGTGGCGCTTGACGTATCGAATTCCATGCTGGCTTCATCGTCCGATGACCCTAACGGCATCAGCCGTTTGCAACAAGCAAAACTGTTGTTGGAAAAGCTGATTGACAAGTTGGGTAATGACAAGGTCGGACTTATCGTTTTTGCCGGTGACGCTTACACGCAAATACCAATAACTGCTGATTTTGTTTCAGCCAAGATGTTTCTTAGCAATATAGAGCCATCAATGGTCCCGACACAGGGAACAGCGATCGGTGCCGCTATTAAAATGGCTGCCAACTCGTTTACTGCGGACGACAAGATTCAAAAGTCAATAATCTTGATAACCGACGGTGAAAATCATGAAGATGATGCGGTAGAAGCGGCAAAGGATGCACACGATAAAGGCATTCAAATAAATGTGCTGGGTGTCGGTACTCCTAAAGGGGCTCCAATTCCCATCGGCGGTAAGGGCAATTACATGAAGGATGAGAGTGGAAATATTGTTATCACGCAACCGAATGAACAAATTGCTCAGGATGTGGCCAATGCCGGTAAAGGTATTTATGTGTCCGGAACGAACCGCGATGCCTTGAATATCCTTGATGCCCGTTTGAAAGAACTGTCGAAATCCAATATTTCGAAAAATGTTTTTTCACCTAACGATGAGCAATTCCCGGTATTTGCCTGGGTTGCTTTGGCATTGCTGGTTTGTGACATATTTGTCCTTGACAGAAAAATTTCGTGGTTGAAGAATATTAATTTCTTCTCTAAGTAAAACTAAAGCAAGCTATGAAAAGAAAATTATTAATATTAGCCTTATCAATCGTTTTTCCGCTTTGTGCATTTTGTCAAGCGGATTACAGCACTAAAAAAGAGCGGAACTTCATCCGTGAAGGAAACGAATTATTTAAGGCAAAGCGCTATGCGGAGGCAGAAGCGGCTTATAAAAAAGCGTTGCAGGAAAATGGAAATTCTCCGGTAGCAAAGTTTAATCTTGCCACAACCTATTTGAAACAGGTTAATTTAAACGATACGACTCAAAACGGATTGCTGAACGAAACCCAGCAGTTGCTGAAAGAGACCGCTTCAATTGCCAATCCTAAGTTGGCTTCAAAAGCTTATTACGATTTGGGCAATATCTTTTACAATCAAAAAAACTATGCGCAAAGTATAGAAATGTATAAAGATGCCTTACGTCGGAATCCTGACGACGACCAGGCTCGTCAGAACCTCCGTCTGGCCCAAAAACAGCTTCAGAACCAACAGAATCAGCAACAAAACAACAAGGATAACAAGCAGGACAATAAGGACCAGCAAAAACAGAATCAAGACCAAAATAAGGAGAAAAACAAGAATGGTGAAAATCAACAAAAACCTGATAACCAACAACAGAAACAGCCACAACAGCCTCCTAAAAATGGTATGAGCAAAGAAAATGCAGAACAAATTCTTCAAACGATGCAGAATGAGGAGAAAAACACTCAGGATAAGGTGAACAAAGCCAAAATGCAGCAAATGAAGAGTGTTCGCAGGACAGGTAAACAATGGTAGTGAAAATGATAGGAACTATGAATATGTATCGCTATAGAAATATTGCAATGCTACTGATAATGATGTTGCTCCCGATATCTGTATTGGGAGCTGCCTCGTTTAAAGCTGTTGCACCAAAGCAAGTGATTCAGGGCAATAAGTTCAACATTACATTCGAACTTGAGAATGCGGAGGGTACATCGTTTAAAAGTCCGAATGTCGGCGGATGTAAATTGCTGTATGGACCATCGGTATCGCATATGATGAGCTCGTCCTTTATAAACGGAAAATCATCCAGCAGTTCCTCTGAATCGTACACTATGACTTATCGGGCTGAAAAGGCCGGTAAATATACAGTAGGTTCCGCTACTATTTCAGTCGGTGGTAAAGTCTATAAAACGAATCCTTTTACGTTGGAAATTTTACCGCCAGACAAATCAGCGACACAATCAGGCGCTCAATCGCAAGGCGGCGTTCAGATTTATGATGTTGACTCTCAGAGTGCAGGGAAGTCAGTCGGGAAGAATGATGTATTTGTTCGAATTATCTTGTCAAAATCGTCGGCATACGAACAGGAGGGTATAATGTGTACAATAAAATTGTATACGAAATATAATATCCAACAGTTTATGGCTACACGCCAACCGACATTTGACGGATTTATTTCTCAAGAATTACCTATCACGTCAAGCATCAACCGAATTGAAAATTATAAGGGTGAGAATTACATGGTAGCCGATTTGAAACAATGTATCTTGTTCCCGCAGCAGTCTGGAAAACTGACAATCAATTCCGGTAATTATGATTTGACAGTAATCCAATATGAGAACATTAGAAGTTTCTTTGGAATCATGCGCCAGCCGGTTGAAAAGAAGATACAGGTGCGTTCAAACAGTGCATCCATCGTCATCAACCCGCTGCCTCAGCCCAAACCTGCTGATTTCATCGGTGCTGTCGGACAATTTACCGCCAATCTCGAAATGGTGAACAAGCAGTACAGAACAAATGAAGCCGGTACGTTGCGTTTTACATTAAAAGGTCAAGGCAACTTGAAAAATGTTAAGACCCCAACTTTTGAGTTCCCTTCTCAATTCGATGTATATGATCCGCAAACGACAGTCAATGCTAATCCCTCAGGAAATTCATTGTCGGGATCTGTTCAAATTGACTATGCATTTGTTCCTCAATATGTGGGTAAGTTCCAGATACCATCTTCAACGATTTCGTATTTTGACCCCAATGCAAAGAAATATGTACAGCTTTCATTGAAAGGTTTTGACATGAATGTGGAGAAAGGCAGCGGCACATCGAATGTCGGTCGGGAAATAAAGCAGAATACAGACATTCTTCACATAAAAACAGGAGACTTGGATCTTGTTCCAGTCAATGATGTCATTCTTGTCACTCGTGGCGGATATGTATTGTGGTATGTGATTCCTTTGCTTTTATTTGCCGCTGTATTGTTCTATTACCGTAAGAGTATTAAGGAACGCGCCAATGTGGCTTTGATGAAGAATAAGCGTGCAAACAAAGTCGCTGCAAAACGGTTGAAACTGGGCCGTCAGTTGATGGAAAAACAACAGCGGGATCGTTTCTACGAAGAAATGTTGCGTGCTCTTTGGGGATATTTGAGCGACAAGCTTACCATCCCTGTATCACAGTTGAACCGAGACAACATTTCGGCAGAATTGCGCACGTTTGGTATTTCTGAAGAATTGAACAAGCAGATTCTTGACCTTCTTGATGAATGCGAATTTGCCCGTTATGCAAAATCAGAAGAAAACGGCAATGATATGTCGGAGGTTTATCAAAAGGCATGTGACTCAATTAACCAGGTAGAGAACACAAAAAGGAAATAAGTTATGAAACGAAATATAATAATTCTGATATTTAGCCTGTTTGCGTTCAGCATATCGGCTCAAAGTCTAACCCAACAAGCTGCTGCGGCTTATAATGCCGATAAATATAGCGAAGCTATTGAACTATATAATCGGGTTTTGAAAGAAGAAGGCGTTTCATCCGACCTTTATTATAATCTGGGGAACTGTTATTACAAGTCCGGACTTCTGGGCAAAGCCGTATTGAGTTATGAAAGGGCTCTTCTTTATAATCCCAATAATGAGGATGCGTTAACGAATCTGGCATTTGTCAATTCCAAACTCGCTGACAAAATTGTGGACGACGAGAATATCGTGCACGTGTTTTTTCAAAGAATTGTGACTTTAACCACTTCCAACGGATGGGCTATCATTGCAATTGCCTCATTCTTGCTTCTCATAGGAGCGGTCGCCCTCTATATTTTCAGTGGTGTTGTTCTTCTTCGGAAAGTCGGATTTTTTGGCGGCGGTATTTTTTTGATTGTTACAATTGCAGCGAACATAATCGCATTTCAGGCTGCAAACCGGATAAAGAACTGCAATTATGCGATTGTTCAGCAAGAGTCTGTCATATTAAGCACCTCGCCCCGAGAGCCTAAAAACAAAACCGAAGAAGCATTTTTGCTGCATGTCGGTGCAAAAGTGGAACTCTTGGATTCCGTAGCTTCAAAACAAGATTCTGTGGAAGTGAAATGGTATGAAGTTAAAGCCGGCACTAATAACAGAGCATGGATAAAAGGAGATGCAATAGAGAAAATCTAAAGAAAGATTGATATAAGAAAGACGCCCGAAGGTCACCAATCTGACTTCGGGCGTCTTTCTATATAAGCGATATCTTTATGATTAATTCTTTCAGCGTATCATAAGGGTTTTGTTGTGCTCCAATACCTTTGGTTCGGGCATCAGCTTCACGAATAATACTGATTATACGGTATAGTTTGTTGACGTTGTAATAGGTCAATGCCTGGCGATAATCTTTAAATGCGTAAGTTGATTTTAGTCGCAGGGCTTCAGCTTTGCTGCGTTCATCCTTGTATTTGGGACTGCAGGCAATCAACAGATTTGAATAAAAATTGAAAAGCATTCCTACTGTCAGCACCGCCGGATTACTTTTAGGATTCTCTGAAAAATATTTGAGTATTTTCAATGCTTTTGAAAAATTCCGGTTGGCGAGGGTGGTTACGAGTTCAAAGTTGTTGTATTCTTTGCTGATACCTATGTTTTCCTGTACCATTTCGGCCGTAATCCGGATGCTGTTGGGAGAAATCATTTTCAGTTTGTCGATCTCTTTGGCCTGGTGTGACATGTCGTTACCAATATATTCGACCAACATGGCTTTTGCTCGGTCGTCAATTGTACACCCGATACTTCTTACATACTCGTCGATGGCAGGAGCAATTTGATATTCCGGTATTTTCTTTGATTCGAAGAGGATGCCGGATGGTTTCCCATTGACTACAGTGTTGAATGCTTTAGAAAGGGCAGATGATTTGATAGATCCGTTCTTATAGGTAATGACAAGAATAGTCGTCGGTGTCGGCGCCAAAGCATAGTGTTCCAGCAATTCCAGTTCCGTCTTGTTCTTGATGGAGGTCGCTTCCCTAAAGAAAACCACTTGCCGCTCCGCCATGACCGGATATCTTTTACATGCGAGGAGGACATCCGTCATGTTGTGTTCGCTACCATAAAATATTGTCAAGTTAAAATCTCTTTCGGTTTCAGATAGGGCATTGTCAAGAATCTTATCGGCAATCTTATCGATATAAAAAGATTCATCTCCACATAGTAAATAAATGGGAGAGAAGTTCTTTTTCTTAATTTCCAGTTCTATTTGCTGTCGGGTTAGCCCTTCAGATTTTGCCATATATTTGGGGGTTTGAAGAATTTGAAGTAAATTTACATAAAAAGAACGAAAGTGGAAATTTCAAATGAATTTAAATTTGCCTTCATACGAATTTCGAGTACTCAAGAACGGAGATGATATATCTATTTATGACCGTTTAAGGAAAAAATTTGTGGCCTTGACACCTGAGGAAAATGTTCGTCAACATTTTGTTGAATACCTGATTCGAGAACGATTATTTCCTGCCGGATTAATGAACAATGAAATTGCCATCATGCAAAATGGCATTAAGCGGCGTTGTGATACAGTCATTTTTGACCGAACAGGAGAACCTCTTATGATTGTTGAGTATAAAGCGCCTCATGTTAAAATTACGCAGGAAGTTTTTAATCAGATTTATAGATATAACCTTGTCCTTAAAGTGAAATATTTGGTTGTAACTAACGGTATGGTGAATTATTGTTGCAAGATCGATTATGAAGCCAGAAGTTGTCAGTTCTTGTCAGATATTCCAATGTATGACACATTATAAGTGCTTCTTACCAATAAACGGTTCGAACGCATGAAGCCGAAAACTGCATTTTCATTTGCCACTGCCGTAACCAAATATTATCTTTGTATTCGCTTTTAGAATTTCAATAAACGGAAAGGGTGGAAGACTTCTTACAACAGTTGAATCCGCAACAATTGGCGGCTGTAAAATATGACAACGGTCCATCTCTGGTAATTGCCGGAGCCGGATCGGGGAAGACTCGTGTGCTTACAAATAAAATCATGTATTTGGTGAAAAATGGCCACGACCCGCGTCGCATTATGGCTTTGACTTTTACGAATAAAGCTGCCAACGAAATGAGAGAGCGTATTGCCGGGCTGATTGGTTTAGCCGAAGCATCCAAACTGTGGATGGGAACATTTCACTCTGTCTTTTTGCGCATTCTGCATAGCAATGCAGAGCGGATAGGTTTTACTCCAAATTTTACGATTTATGATGCGTCGGACAGTAAATCTTTGATTAAAACAGTTATCAAGGATATGCAGTTGGATGAGAAGGATTATCCTGCCAATGTCGTTGCATCGATAATTTCCAGAGCAAAAAACAGTCTGGTATCACCGGCTGACTATATGCGTGACACAGCATTGGTTAATCGAGACAATGCTGTGAAAAGGCCGTTGGTGGGAGAAATTTATTCAAAATATTGGTCAAGATGTCAAGCAGCCAATGCAATGGATTTCGATGACATTCTCTTTTATACCAATATTCTGTTGCGTGATCATACGGATGTGTTGGAACGATATCAGGACTATTTTACCTATATACTTGTTGACGAGTACCAGGATACGAATTTTGCCCAGCATCTGATTGTTTCTCAGCTATGTAAGAAGCATCGCAATCTGTGCGTGGTAGGAGATGATGCTCAAAGCATTTATTCCTTCCGTGGCGCAAATATCCGTAATATCTTGTCTTTGCCCAAGCAGTATCCGGATATGAAACTGTTTAAGCTGGAGCAGAACTATCGTTCAACAAAAAATATCCTTAATGCGGCAAACAGTTTGATTTCCAAAAACAAGGAACAAATTGAGAAAAAAATCTTCTCTGATAATCCAACCGGTAATAAAATTCCGGTGATTGAGGCATTTTCCGATTATGAGGAAAGTTATATTGTCGCCAATAAATTATTGGAGATAAAAATGCTTCAAGGAGGCAGCTTTGAAGATTTTGCCATATTATACAGGACTAATGCCCAATCCCGTGTGTTGGAAGAAAGTTTAAGAAAACGGAATATACCGTATCGCATTTATGGTGGCCTGTCGTTTTATCAGCATAAGGAAATCAAAGATGCGTTATGCTATTTCCGTGTGGCTGTAAACCCGCATGACGATGAAGCTTTGCGCCGGATAATTAATTTCCCGGCACGCGGAATTGGAGAAAAGACCTTGCTGAAATTACGACAATGTGCTGTTGACGGGAATGTCAGCATGTGGGAGGTGATAGCTAATCTAAGCAATTATTCCACAGGGTTGAATGCCGGTGCGGTGAAAAAATTGGAATCATTCAAGACTCTTGTCCAGCAGTTTATTGACAAGAATGAAGAAGGGGCAAATGCTTATGAAATGGGATGCCTGATTTTTTCGTCGACAAAAATTCTGTCATCTCTTTACACTGACAATACCCCGGAGAATATAAGCAAACAGGAGAATTTGAATGAACTTCTTAGTGCCATACAGCAGTTTGTTGATACTCATCTTGAAGAAGGTTCGCAAAATATCGGACTTTATGACTTCTTGTCGGAGGTATCGCTGGCAACTGATCAGGATGCAAAAGGAGAGGATAACCAGCCCCGCGTTACCCTTATGACGGTTCATGCGGCAAAAGGTCTTGAGTTCAGAAATGTGATTATTGTGGGGGTAGAAGATGAATTGTTCCCTTCGATACACAATTCCGGCAATCAGGCGGAAATAGAGGAAGAACGTCGTTTGCTATATGTAGCAATAACCCGTGCACAAGAGAATTGTGTGATGACTTATGCCAAATCCCGATATATCAACGGACAGACAAGGCTGTGTTCACGAAGCCGGTTTATTAGCGACATAGATCCCGACTTGTTGAAGATGTCGGTCTCAAATTCCACTGAGAAAAAAGCGGAGAATCATAATAGTTCCCGTTCGTTTGTCCCATCTTTCAGCAGCCCTAAACTTCGGGATTTGAATCCTGTTTCGGAGGCTCGGAATATTGCCAGGAGCACACCGGCATCCACATCGCAGAATAGTGTACCGCTCAAGGAAGGAATGCGTATCCGACATGACCGTTTCGGAGAAGGTGTAATCCTTAAAGTGGACCAACAAGGGAGTGATGAAAAAATTGAAGTAAGGTTCCGTAATGTGGAAACGAAAACCTTGTTAGTGAAATTTGCAAAATTTACTATCTTAGAATAAATATGACGAATCTAAAGACTCCTTATTATATAGTTTATGAAAAAAAACTGCGCAACAATCTCTCATTAATCAAACGAGTGTCAGAAGCTGCAGATGTTAAAATAATAATGGCATTTAAGGCAAATGCCCTTTGGAAAACTTTTGGCATAATTTCCGAATATTGCCAATCGTCAACGGCCAGTTCAATCAATGAAATGCTTCTTTCGCTGGATGAACTTGGAAACGACGTGCATGCTTATTGTCCTGTCTATACAGATGAAACGATTGACAAATTCATCGAAGGATGTTCGCATATCACGTTTAATTCAATAATGCAATTTGAACGCTATAAATCCAGAATTGATGCTTACAATGCTCAACCAAACGTGACAAAACCTGTCAGTTGCGGTATAAGAATCAACCCTGAATGTTCCGTAATTGACACTGACATATACAATCCGTGTATGCCGGGTTCTCGTTTTGGCGTCTCAATAGATAGTATGCCCGATAAATTGCCGGAAGGAATTGACGGTTTCCATTTTCATGCATTGTGTGAATCCACATCTTACGATTTGGAAAAAGTCTTGCATGAAGTGGAACTTAAATTCGGTAAATATCTGCCGCATCTAAAATGGTTGAATATGGGCGGAGGTCATTTAATGACAAAAAAGGGATATGATACGGAACATTTAATACGGCTGTTAAACCGTTTTCATGACAAGTATCCCAATTTGGAACTGATTCTGGAACCTGGAAGTGCCTTTACTTGGCGTACCGGCGATTTGGTTGCAACTGTTCTTGATATTGTAGAACATAAGGGTATCAAAACCGCGATAATAGATGCTTCATTTTCCTGCCATATGCCGGATTGTCTGGAAATGCCGTACAAGCCTGTAATTACATCGGCACTTGCAGAACCGGACTATTCTAAAC
>ULSJ01007872.1_pt1 | contig 15144 bp, 20 predicted proteins | sample 1956291 | NCBI WGS metagenome assembly ULSJ01 (sample SAMEA4835705, study PRJEB28245) | human gut metagenome | biome: gut microbiome; material: fecal sample | place: Denmark | collected 2008 | reverse complement strand
ATCGCAGAGTTCGATGATGTGTTCGGTAATACGATGGGCGGATGGATCGGTGTGCTGGCGGCATACACCATGATGACGTGGCGCAAGGGAAAAATCAGTCATCATCTTCTACACCATCCCACCCGATGAACTCTTCCTCGGCCTCGTCAAGTTTCGACCAATCAAGGTACTGCCCGCAGTTACCGCAGTAAGACTAGTATTCGTACTCGATGACTTTCTTGCACCGAGGGCAAACGGAGAAGCAGTTCCGGTCCTTGTAGATTCGGACTGTGTTTACAGCCATGGGCAAACGATATGTAGGAGAGAGCAGTATGTCAAGGATGGCGTGAGTGAGAGGACGCTTCTCTGGAGTGTCCTCCCAGACATCAGCGGAGTTCTGATGGCGGAATCTTTTGAAAGTAAACTTCATTTTATAATCACCTTAAAGCATAGATGATTAACACGGACACTTGCATGTATATATGTCCGATTTTGCCCGTTATCCTTGAAAATATATACTATATAGTATATATTTAAGTTATGAGAGTCATGCCTTACAGGTGTGTTGCCTCAAACGTTATCTGGTGTGATATTTGAAACAAGAAAGGCGAGTAGATGGGCAAAAAGGATTCTTCCACGGAAATGGAAAAGATTGGAAAGCTGATATATAAGGATTTGGGCCATCCAGCGTTGTCACAAGTTGGAAATGCGGTAGGAAGCTTAATAAGGCTTGTAGCCTTGCCGATTACCTTTTTGGGGTTAACAGCAGAAGAATTAGAAAAGAAATATGCAAAGTTTATACAAAAAACACTTGAAAAGGTTCCGGAGAAAAAGCGAATTGATCCAAAGGCTGTGGTTGCTGCACCGCTTTTGGATCATGTGAAATTTGTTTTCGATGAGGAAAACTTATCTGAGATGTTTTCAAATCTATTGGCAAATGCGATGATGGAAAATGTCGAAGCTATGGTACACCCTGCATTCGCCGAGATGCTTAAGCAACTTAGCCCTTTAGATGCAGAGTTTATGTTTTTATATTTTAAGGATGAAGATATTGTTGAACAAGAAGATATTAAATGGAAATATGGTGAAGGACAGCTGTCTTTAACTATCGAATCTTTACTTCGACTTGGTATAATAAACGGAATAACATATGACAATAGAGATGATGTCGCTTATGCGCTTACTGATTTTGGTAAGCTGTTTCGTGATTTATGCTTGATGACACCGACAGATATAGAACAAGACGAATTTGTATTTCAGGATGAACAGAACAATGCATATATCAGTGGAAAGTATGCGTTTTCCGATACTTTTGGTACAGTGAGAAAGTCGGAAAAAAACGGGCATTTGTATATAAGACATAAATTTTCAATTGAAGATGTAGACAATGGAAGTCAAATAGCTGTTGTCTTTAGAGTATACAATAATTATTCTGAAGAGAAATCTTTAGAGAGGGTGTATTTAGAAAGTCAAAGGGGAAAGATTTATGCGGCAGAGAATAAAATGCCTGTCACAATAAAACCTAAAAAGTTCTTTGACTGTATATTTGCGATTAAATCAAAACAAATGCTTGAGGAACTGGAAAGCGGAAACGGAAAATATGTAATTCAAGAGGGAAAAATGATATATGAGATGTCTGTAACAGAGGCAACGAGAAGAGAGATAGCAGTTTATTTGAAGTATTTTAAGGAGGACAACTAAAATGTGTGAACGAATTGAAATTAATAGTGAACAGGATTGGCAGGATTTTCTTGACTCTGCAACGCGTGAAGAATTGGAAATCCTGAAAGAGGATATTCTTAGCGGAAAGGCCTTTTCTGATGATGATAATGATGACGAATAATTTCGCTCTGTACTTTGAATCATTGAAAATAGCTTTATAGATATGTAAATTTAAGCTGTGAGGCTGTAGTAAAAGCACCGCACAGCTTTGCCGCTCGAAACTTTGCACACCTCTACGTGGTGAGCGGCAGGCAACGCAGTGTGGATACTGTGGCTGAGATGCAGGGACGAGATATTAGGGACATTTAGGTGAAGTCATGGATTCTTCGACGATAAGTACAGTTGTTTCGTTAGGTTGGGATAGTGTGTTAAAACTCATGGGTTCCATAGTGTTGAGCCTTGGAGGGGGCGCTGCCATTGCGCTTTTCATTTTCCACTTTATGGCGGATCGTTTGGCGGAACGTCTGAAGGGAAAATATCAGCTTGAATTGGATAAGAAGTTTGAAAGCTATAAGGCTAATCTTGACAATAAAAAGTATGTGACGAAAACAAAGTTCGATGCAGAATTTGATTTGTATAGAAAATTATCAAAAGCATACTTTGAAATGGTGAAATGTATCAACGTGATGATTCCTCAAGGCTTATCTACGGTGCCTGCAAATGAAGAACTGCGAAAAAAAGTGGATGAGGATCACTATACTGCGGCTCAAAAAGCAGTTGTTACAGCACAGGATGAACTAAATAGCAATGCAGCTTTTATTCCCGAGACCTTTTATAACCAATATGAGGCTATTCGTCAACTTTGCATTTTGCAGTTGGACGAGTTTCAGGAGCGTTGGAATGTGGGATCACTTGTGCCCCAGAAAGAGAAAGAAAAAATATCGGTGGAAGCCTATAAGAGAACAGGTGAAATAAATGAAAAGTTCAAAGAGTTAAACTGCGAACTTAGGAAATATTTAAGTGAATTAGATGTTATTGACTAATAAGAAAAAATATACATAACGATGAAAGCAATATTTCTGATATTGCCATCCAACTTCCACAGTGCTATACTAACATCAAATCTTACATATTCTTTCGGGAGGTATCATCCTATGCCCAGAACCAAAGGCAGCAAAAACCGTGTTACCGCATCTACCGACTTCGATGCTCAAATCGCAAAGTTGCAGAAAGACAAGGCAATGCTCGAAGAAGGTCTTTCCAAGACTGTCGCCCATATCGAAGAGCTGAAGACCGACATCAAGTCTCTGCGTGAAAGTCTAAAGCCGCAAAAGGCGGAGATCAAGCAGACCGAAAAAGAAATCGCAAAGCTGGAGGCCAAGAAGGCTGCCGTCGAAGCGAAGGCCGCCGAAGCTGCTAAGAAGGTTGAGGCCGAAGCTGTGCTGAAAAAGCTGCTGGCATCCGGTATGACGGCAGATGATATCCTCGAAAAACTGAAATAAAGCAATACGCCGTGTGATCAGAAAAAATCTAGGAGTTCACACGGCATATTTTGAAGCACGATTTATAGTTTGTGACGAAAATAAAAGGATAGAGGTGACTATCTGTGGGCAAGCAGCGCAGACCCGGCGGAGGGCGAAAGAAATCAAAATCGAAATACAGTGCCGAGAAGAATCTGGCGAAGCAGATGGAAGCAGCAGTGCTACTCTATAAGGACAACATGACCCTGCAAGCCATCGCAGACGGCCTGTCCCTCAATCCTATCAAGGTTCGGAAGTTGCTCATCACTGCAGGAGTCTATGAGTCAGACACGGCAAAGCTCGTACAGCAGACATTCAACAATTTCAGAAACACACAGAACTATAAGATTGCTGTCACCTCCACTATGTCTGCCTTACAATTGTCTCGTCCCTCTGTGACCTCTTATCTGCCGTATGAGAAAGGCGTGTACTTCCCGGAGGATGCCGATGCGGAGAACATCAGCACCGGCGCTGAACGTAAGCGTCATTACCGAGCGGTCACAGCGCTGAAGAAGAATCCGTGTGAGGAGAACCTCTGGAAGTGCGTGGTGGCTTTTCGGGGATATAAGTTCAAGACTCTGTCCGGCTTGCCCTTTACATACAAACTGAAGAAGGGCAGGGGAGATGAGTTCACCAAGGAACTGTGGATCGACCGCAGGGAGAGTAGCAAGAGCCTTGCATGGAGCTCTGTCATGCGGGCATATCAGAATATTGGAAAAGTTGGAGAGGTCGTGGACAGACCCAAGGCTTTGGGAGACATCCGGGGTGTGTCGTATATCTATGGGGTGTTCTACCGATTTGGCTTGATTGACGTGCTGAAAAAGGTTAAAGAGAAGATGACGAAGTGATAAGGGTGTAGGTATAGTTTGTGACGAAAATAAAACTGCCCTCCGTGTGAACCACAGAAGGCATACGCCATCACCCATCAACAGAATGAGATGATAATATACCGTTTTAAGGCTGAATGTGATATAATAGAAACGGCGGTTTACCGTACTACTTGTAAAGGGCAGGTGAATGTGCAGATGTACATCATTTGTCATAGCGAGAAATTCGTGTTCAATATTGATAAGATAGTTGAAGCTATCACAAAGGCTTCAAAAGCAACATTGAATCGGATGAACACCCGAATCACCAAGGAAATTCAACAGTTGTTGGATTTGGGTGATAACTCGCTTGAAGATTTTCCGCATTCCCAGTGGCTCTATGAAAGAATTGCAGAGTTGGAACGGATGCGGAAGCACATTAAACTCCTGAAAAAGGCGAAAAGTAATAGAATTCCAGCGAAGTTGCGCGCACTTTGGCTTTGCAGGATAAAAAACAGCAGTCGAACATTAGCGAGCACATCACTTGACCCAATGAGCATCGCACTGCCTGTTCCGCCCACGTTTGAGGCTGCCTTGAGTAGTTTCGGACGTGGGAGGGATTTGGATGCCCTCGCATGCTGAAGAACACTTCGATGCAATCGGAAACTACTACCATATTATAGATCCAGAGGGAACATTGTCTGAAATTGAAAGGGCAAAAAAGGAGGTTGAGGTACTAAATGGTATGCCGAACAGCTTCCCAAAGGCTCTTTGCTATGTAATGAGACTTTCAGGATTCACGAAAGAGGCACTGGCCTTTGAATCGAAGGTGTCTGAGTCGACGATTGGCCGCTACAGAACTGGAAAGGTTAATCACTATTCTGAGAAAAATGTAGTGGCGCTGTGTGTTGCTATGCACCTTCCACCGTGGCTTTCATTTAAACTCATAGAAAAAGCTGGCTTTGCGTTGGCTGAGACCGAAGAGCAGCAGGCGTTTATGACGGTTCTTACCTGCATGTTTATGAGATCCGTTGATGAAGTGGATGAATACCTAAAAGTAAGAGGAAGTGAGCCGTTGGGTCAGGTAGCTGCATAAACTCAATACCTAATAGCCGACATGATAAAGAGCCGTGCGTCCAATTCCCAGACATGGGAGAAAACGCACGGCTCTTTCGTTAAAACAAGTGGACTTTAAGTTTAAGTACGGAGGCAATTCTGGAAGAAGTTGTCATCAAGGATAAGCTGGGCATCTGTATGATGCTTGAATTTGAAAAGATTCTGACCTTTGACGCCAACTACAACTACATTTTTACCGATAGTATTCAGAATGTCCATGACAGGAATGTAATCGGTGTCACCACTCATGATGATAGCAGTGTCGAAAGCGTTATGAAATCCTTTCGTTAAAACATGTGTTGCAAGATTAACATCGGTTCCTTTTTCTTCAATATAATAAGTGGCAGGATTATTTATATCCATTGTTGCTCCGGCAACCGGACGTGCCACATGTTGACCTTCAATAACCGTAAAGTAATCTTGATTTTTCAGACCCGTAATCCAATTATAGGTTGATTTTCTTTTCGCATCAGTGATGAGAAAATCGTCTGGCTTAGGAGCAAACAAAAAGGTCTTGACTAGTGTATGCGGATTGGAAAGCAGATTGACGACCTCTTTTGGAATTTTGTTAAAGTCAAGTTTTGGGACGACCGTTTGCACATGGGTAGGAACAGGAGTCCCAGCAGCAAGGGCCGCACTTTTCGCATCTTCCAGACACTTAGCACGATAATAATTATACTTAGAAATATCAAAATTCTCGAAGTCGATAAAAACCATTGCACGTAACATTCCAATTGACCTCCGATAATAACTAAAGGGTTGCCTGCTCGAAAGCCAAACAACCCTTTACTAAACACTATAGAACCGAAGTTCAATTATCATTATATAGGCTATCTGGCAAAAAGTCAACATAAATATGGGATTATATCGCTATTGTTCTTCATCTTCAGCCCTTGCCCGGAGCAGGTCTTGAATCTCTTTCTTCGTGGCCGACTGGACGGCAGCTCTTTCCTGAAATTTGACCTTGCCGCAGTCAGGGCAGCGGTCAGGCAGTGACTCTGCCTCAAAGCAGTAATGGCAGACATCACAGAAATAGTAGTTCACAGCGTTTGCACTTCCAATCTGTGTAGTAATATTCTTTTATATCTCATCGGGATACTTTTCTATCCTAAGGTAATCCTCAATATTGGTGATGCCCTCACCGGCAAGATCGGCAATGTCATCGAAGGGAATGATGACCGGCAGCTCTTTCTCAATGCCCACAGCTTTTCTATCACTGTCCTGCATGACTTTCAGTTCTCGATAAACTGGGTCGATCATAACAACTGTGCCAGTCAGACTTATGTACTTGCCGGTACTTTCTGCGGCCTTCATAAAGTACCGTACTACAACCTTCATGCCTTTCTTGACCTGCAGGAGCTTGTCAGAAAGATTGTTCTTCTCTTCATCGGAAAGCTCCACCTTCTTCACCAGCAGCTTGCTTGCGCCCTCGCTGGAAATTTCATCATCGAAGCCACGCAGCGCAGCAAAGGGGCTGAATATCTTTGCCCGGTTTGAGAGTGCCATCCGTGGATGCTTTACTGGAGGTTCAGGACGGCTGAGATGGAGGATGTCCGCATACTTCAGGGCAACCAGCCGCCCTTCCTTGGTATTCTTGGAGTCTGCCATAAAATCCTCCCTCGGTTACTTGGCTTTGTGACCGCCGATTTGACCATTCCGTTCTCGCATGGTTGCGCCATCCAGATAGTTCGTTCCCTTCAAGACGGCGTTCTTACCAAACTTCTTCTTGATGCCGAGCATGGTCGCTTGCAGGGATTTCTCCCGCTCCAGCTTGCTGGTGTCAGTGAACAGATCTATTTGTAAAATACCCTGATCCTTGACCACACGGTTTGCCGCTATTGTAATTCTCCGCACAGTTAGATTTCTGTTGGCAATGCGGTCGAACAGCTCTACCGTGGCGGACATCAGTTGGCTGCTGAGATTGGTCGGGTTGTCTAGCCGTGTACTACCGTGAGCACCTTTCGGAACAGTGCGGCCGTAGTGGTCGATGTGGACAGGACCGTGGTAGATGCCTTTGTCGCAGTTCTCGCGGTCATACCCGATGTCCAGTGTCAGGCTGTCAGTGACAAGTCCCTTTTCAGAGAGTTGGAACACCAGACTATCGGTCATCTCCTGCACAATGATTCGCGCCTTGTCGTAGGGGTAAGGGCAGGCAAGAACCTGACCTTCGGACAGGCTGTTGGTTTCCGGGCGATAGGCGTTGATCTCTTTCATCCCGCAGGGTTCCAGCCCCCAGGCGTGGTCGATGAGAATCTCAGCATCTATGCCGAACTCTTTATATAGTATCTCAGGGAAGTGAATGCTGGCTCTTGCCAGCTCACCCATCGTATGGATGCCATGCTTTTCCAGTCTGCGGACGGTGCCGGGGCCAGTCTGCCAGAAGTCCGTGAGAGGCTTATGATCCCAGAGCAGATATCGGAAGGATTCTTCATTGAGCTCTGCGATACGAACACCGTCCTTGTCCGGCGCGGCGTGTTTGGCAGTGATGTCCATTGCCAGCTTTGCCAGGTACAGATTGGTGCCAATCCCGGCGGTGGCGGTGATACCGGTGGTGTACAGAACCTCCCGGATCATGGTCATGGCGAGGTCGTGGGCAGACATTTTATAATGAGTAAGGTATGCAGTGGCATCGATGAACACTTCATCGATGGAGTAGACCACGATGTCCTCCGGGGCAATGTACTTGAGATAGATGCCATAAATCTGCCGTGAGATCTTCTCATAGTACGCCATCCGGGGAGGAGCTACCAGATAGGACACCTCAAGGGATGGGTCGGCGGCGAGGGCAGTTGCATCGTAGGACGGTGCGGACAGTGTAGCCTTGCCATCCTTATACACAGCAGTGCGATTCTGGATGGCATCGCGCAGGCGACCGTTGTTGACTTCCTTGACGCGCCGCACGACCTCGAACAGCCGAGCGCGGCCGGGAATACCGTATGCTTTGAGGGAAGGGGACACAGCCAGACAGATGGTTTTCTCTGTGCGGCTTGCATCGGCCACGACCAGATTCGTGGTCAGCGGATCGAGATGCCGAGCCGCGCACTCGGCCGAGGCGTAATAGCTTTTAAGGTCTATCGCGAGGTATGTGCGCTTTGCCATGCTGTGTCACTCTCCTTCCATTAGGTTGTCCGCTCCACATACCAGCGTCCAAGCCGTCCGGTAAAGCGAGGGTCGATGTGTTCAAAGAACAAGTGTTTCTCCTTGCCCTGAATGAGAACCGTGAAGCAGTCACCGGTGCAGTCATTGTCTGCTGTGCCAGCCGGCCGAAAGTCTCGGACGGTCTCAATAGGAAAGGTTCTGCCGTCTGCCCATGTGATGGAGGTCGGCAGCATATAGCCGGTAGAATCGAATTCCGAGGCGACCTTCACATAGACGCGCTCGATCTTGGTTCGTTTTGGAATAGCCATGTGGGTCACCTCCCACTATTAAAGGTGCCCGGCATCATCCGAAATGACACCGAGGAAGTTTCGGTCGGGCATATCGGGAAGGCGGAAACGGTTGTCATCGTTCATCTGCTGTAGCTTCAGCAGCAGCAGATTCACATTCGTGCCAAGCTGCCGAGCAATCTGGACGATGTCAAAGCCATCGCTGACCAGTTCCTCAATCGAATTTTCGTCGAGGAGCAGGTTGGCAGCGAAAAGGTTCGCTTCATATTCGGTTGTACTTGTAATGTCAAACAGCTCAAACTCCATCAGCCCGGTTTCAGACTTTCCAAGAGAGCGATGGAGAAGAGCGTGGCCCAGTTCGTGGGCGCACACGAGGCGCTTCATTTCATCTGACAGGTTGGCATTGATGAAAATGAAACTGTTGTTCAAGATGACCTTGAACGCGCCTTTTTGCCGTTTGAAATCACTTCGCTCCAAAACCTCAATATCGAGGGCTTCGGCAATTTCAAACGGATCGTTGGATTTGTATTTTCGAGCCAGACGACCCGGCAAGATGGAGGCTTTCCTACTAATCATGATTGCACTTCACTCCATTATCATGGGGAACAGCTGAACGCTGTAAATCAGGATTCGCTGCCGGATTCTGAAATGCCCCGGTATTTTTTAGGAACGTACTTTCTGTTTTTCTCTTTGGCTTTCCAGTACGCTTCTTGGAAGGCGCGCATCATGGCCTCCATATCCTCTTCGGCCAATTCACCACCGGCATACAAGCCAGACACCTCTTTAATAAGGCGTTCGGCCTGCTCATGTCCTTTAGAACCATATTTCTCGGTGGCTTTGATAACGAAGTCGGCGTTATCGTCCATGAGAGAGCTGACTTCAATTCCGAGTGCATCGGCGAGCAGAGGATAGGTCTCCTTTTGCTTTGGCATCCGTTCTCCGCTTTCATAATTCTGGATGGTGCGTAGTGCAATGCCGGTCATTTCCGCGAGCTGCTTTTGAGAGTACTTAGCAGCAAGTCGGGCTTTCCTGACTTTCTCACCGAACTTCATGGTCGTTTCCTCCTAATTGATAGCGCATTGTGAGTTATGTTGCGCTTGACAATGTGCAAGTTGGCTCGTATAATGTGAATTGCAAACGCAACTTGCGTATTTATATTAACGCACAACACGCAAGTTGTCAAGCGCAAGATAGAAGAAAAGTTTGGAAGATGCGCTTTGGTACCAGCGTGTGTTTCGGCTTTTGGAATATTTATCTCCAGAAAAGGTTGGGTGATAGTGTTGGAAGCAAACTGCGGAATTTATACGACCCAAGGCAAGCGGATGCTGCTTGCAGTCCGGGCAACGGTCAATGGGCGCAAGGCTGTGGCGTATGTAAAGAACGGAAAGCTGCAAGCCTATGAGTACTTAGATGATCTGGCAGCCCAGTGTTGCGTTGGCCCGTGTCTCAAGTTTGAGGACGGAAATGAGAAGAAGCGGATGTGAATTCGCACACTTGGCTCATCGGAGAATCGTGTGAGCCAGTTAAAAACTGAACTGCTGCCTGTTTGGTGCTGCTCGAAAGCGTGGTAAGCCGAGGTAGACATTCAGATAGCTCTATTTGGAGCTGTCTGGAGTCTGCCTCGGCTTTTTTGTTTGGAATGATCGTGTATGGACAGTTAAAAGGTTGCAGGAATTATGTCACAAGGAGCTAGACATAAAAACTATATATGAAAAAAATTTGCTTAAGAGTGGAGTGATTTTCGTCTCTCAGACGTTTATAGGCGCGAGAAAGAAGGAAAGGTCGCTTACACGGGGTGGAATTCTTCTAAATTACAGAATTTTATGCAGTCACAACAAAAAGTCGTACTAAGTATTAGTTAAAAAGCACAAAAAAGATTGACAAAAATCTACACAAGTAATGTCTGCGAGTGGGTTGCCGACAGGTTTATGAGGGAGTATAATAAAAAAGCAGCGAAAAATAGAGAGATTTGTCTGATGCATTTGCTGCCAGCAAATACCACCCCTAAGACCAGGTCAATGCCTGAAGAAGTAATATACGAGGACGTTACATAATGAAGATTTTGATCTTAATCAAGAGCGTAGTAAGCGCATCTGAAAAGAATATAGGCCGAAGTACATTGCGACTCAGGTGGGAGTATCAGCTTCTGACCTGATTTGTTGCCGACACCCTTTTCCTAGAAAGCGGGCCGGAATGGTTCATGGAACTGTATGTACTTTGAGTGATCCGAGTACATACGTTCTGGGACCATTCCGGCCTTTTTTGCTGTTTACGCTTTTGAGGAAAGGGGGTGGACCGAGGTGGCATATAAGAATATCGAGCCTAAAGTGGCGGCTGTTAATGCCAACTCGGTTTGCCGCCAGATGTCGCAGAATACTGCTGAGCAGGAGTTTGCTGCTCCGGATGAGTTTGTCGCTGAGGTCCAGTGGTCTATGGCAATACGAAAGCTGATCGCAGGGCTGGAGTTTGGGGATGCCCTGAAGCTGTTGATGAATGACCGGGATATGCTGAAGCTCCGGCTTCAAATGGCAAAGAGCTCCGTCAAGAAATACCAGGCAGCGGAACGCTGTGTCTGCCCGGACGGCAGAGCCAGAGGACTGTTCCAGTTCTACGGCGCAAGCCGTACCGGACGCTACTCCGGCCGGAACATCCAGTTGCAGAATCTGCCGCAGAATCACATCTCTACGCTGGATGAGGCAAGAACGCTTGTGAAGATGGGCTGCTTTGACATGGTGGAGAGCATCTACGGCAACACACCGGATGTCCTTTCCCAGCTCATCCGCACCATGCTCATTCCGAGGAATGGATGCGAGTTCATCGTGGCGGACTTCTCCGCCATCGAAGCCCGGGTGCTTGCGTGGGAAGCAGGGGAACAGTGGGTGCTGGATGCCTTCAAAAACGGCGAGGATCTTTACTGCGCCACAGCTTCCCAGATGTTCCATGTCCCGGTGGTCAAGCACGGCATCAACGGTGACCTGCGCCAGAAAGGGAAGATTGCAACACTGGCCTGTGGCTACGGCGGTTCTTCCGGTGCGCTCATCAGCATGGGTGCCTTGCAGATGGGACTGAAGGAAGAAGAGCTCCCGGAGATCATCGACTCATGGCGTGAAGCCAACCCCAAGATCGTGCAGTACTGGTGGGACGTGGAGAAAGCTGCGATGCAAGCCTTCAAGACCGGGGGACGACAGGATATCGGCAGGATCAGTTTTGCCTTTTCTTCTGGAACTCTCTGGATGGTGCTGCCTTCCGGTCGAAAGCTGGCTTACCTCGTGCCCAAACAGCAGCCGAATCGCTTCGGACGCATGAGCCTGACCTACGAAGGTGTGGGTCAGAACCACAAGTGGGCACGGCAGGAGACTTATTCTGGTCGGCTGGTCGAGAATGCGACGCAGGCAATCGCCCGTGACATTCTGGCTGAAGCCATGGCTCGGATCGAGGATGAGGGCTTGAACATCGTGGCGCACGTCCATGACGAGGTCATCATTGAGGCCCCCAAGGGCAAGTACACAGTTGAGGAAATCTGCCGACTCATGGCAGCTAACCCTGACTGGTGCGATGGCCTTCCGCTGGCAGCCGCCGGGTATAAGGGCGACTACTACTTTAAAGATTGAGGTGACCAGATGCCGCACGCCATTGAAATGAAGGACGGAAAGCTCCTGACACCTTTTGGCATCAGGGATCTGCTGGAAGCCGTGTCCGACTATGCCGGCGAGGAACTGGCCCGTGAGATCGAGGAGTACATCGACACGAATGTAGCGGATATCGATGACTACGAAAAAGAGTTTGACCGTCTGGAACAGGAGAACGAGAGACTGGCAGATCACTACCGGGGTGTCCTGAACGACATCCGGGAAGAGGTGGATGCTTTGGACACACTCCTGCACGACACTCGGCTGAACCGTACCCGGATGCAGGGAGCGGTCAAGATCATCCGCCAGATGATCCATCGAGAGCTGTAAGAGAGCTGAGAACTACAAAACACGGCGCCCTTGTCATAAGGACACGGGCGTATAAGCCGGCGCATAAATATGCGCCATAGAAAGGAAAGCATATGAAAACAGGCAGAAATTTGCAGGATGTCTTGGTCGAGCTGAACCGCCAGAACAAGGCAAAGCAGGATTTTATCGCTCCGGCACCGGGGATGCGCCTCCGGGAAGATGGACACACCTTTGAGCTGAATCATCTGACCACGGACCAGCAGATGACCTTCGGAACCACCTCGCTGTTCCACCGTCAGGTGGCATCGGCTCTGGGCATCCCAGCCAAGTACTACGACCTGATGCAGAGCCAGAAACCGGAGTTGCTGGCGGAGAACGTGAACGCATGGTTTGCGGACAAACCCGGCTCCTACATGGTGCGCTCGATGGACTACGGTGCAGGACAGGTCGCCCGCGCCCTGCTGTCCGAGCGTTATCGCCGCATCGACAACATGGAAATTGCCACATCGGTGCTGCCGCTGTTCGCAGGCAACGACCAGTATGAGGTCATGTCCTGCGAGATCACGGAAAATCGACTGTACCTCAAAGTGGTCAACCATCGTCTGGAAATGGAAGTCCGCAAGGATGACATCGTGCAGGCTGGTGTGATGATCTCCAACTCCGAGGTCGGTCTTGGAGCTGTGTCCATCCAGCCGCTGCTATACCGTCTGGGTTGCACCAACGGCATGGTGGTCAATGACATGGGCGAACGCCGTCACCATGTGGGACGTCAGGCAAAAGCGGTGGAGGACTGTGTGGCAAGCCGTCCGTCCATCGAAGGTGATACCAACGAGGACAGCAAGGAGGTCAAGACCGACACCCTGACCTTGCAGGCAACGCCGCTGGCAAACGGTTATGTCAAGGCCAAGACCGGCACCAACACCAGCGATGATGTCTACAACAAGTGGTACGAGAAGGTCTATGAGCCGCAGGCAGAGGCATCCAGTGTGGTGACTGAGGAGACTGATCCTCAGGGCTGATGAAAACGAGGCAGGGCTTCGGCTCTGCTTCCCACATTATTGTGTAAGGAGATTTCTGATATGAAAAAGCATCGTGTATTTTCCCTGTTCACTGTCATCTTCGTGGCCTTCCTGCTGTTCCAGTCGGTGACCATCGTCCCAACCGGCTACACGGGCGTGAAGACCAGCTTCGGCCAGATTCAGGAGGCCACCATCCAGAGCGGCAAGCTCAACTTCACCATTCCGTTTGTCCAGAGCATCCATACCGTGTCCAACAAGCAGCAGGACAAGCACATCGAGGCACAGATCTGGGGCGAAGCCTCCGACAAGACTCCTGTGTATGCCGCAGATGTGATCGTGACCTATCAGGTGCTTCCCGAAAGGAGCGCATGGTTGTACGCAAATGTGTCTGACACCAAGAATCTGGTTGGTGACGAGTTGGTGGCATCTGCCATCAAGTCCGCCATGGCCGAGCTTGGCCCCAATGAGGTCACCAACCGCACCAAGATCGAGCCGCTGGCACAGCAGAAGCTGGCAGAGTCCCTGAACCAGAAGTATGGCGAGGGTGCTGTGTTCATCAATAAGGTGGTCATCAACAACATGGATTTTGAAGAGGCATACAACACTGCCATCCAGCAGAAGTCCATTGCCCAGCAGAACGCTGACAAGCAGAAAATCGAGAACGAGGCCGCCATTGCAAAGGCAGAAGCCGACAAGCAAGTGGCAATCACCAACGCCGAGGCAGAGGCACAGAAGACTTCCATTGCTGCGGATGCACAGGCCGAAGCGAACCGCAAGATTGCAGAGAGCCTGTCGGAACCTCTGATCGAGTACCAGAAGATCCAGAAATGGGATGGCAAGCTGCCCACCGTCAGCGGCAGCAATGCACTGGTCAGTATCGACCCGGCAGAGTAAGCGCGACACGAACTGAGGGCAGGGCGGAGGCTCTGCCCTTTCTACATGAAATGGAGGATTTGACTTATGGCTATTACGAAGAAAATCGAGATTGATGGACAGCAGGTTGATTTCCGCGCCAGCGCAGCCGTGCCGAGGCTGTATCGCATTAAGTTCGGCCGGGATATCTACAAAGACCTGCGTTCTCTGGAAAAGAGCGTGGGGGATAACGATGAGGAAAGCTCCAGCCTTGACCTGTTTAGTCTGGAAATGTTCGAGAATATCGCCTATATTATGGCGAAGCACGCCCATCCGGACCAGGTGCCGGACACCCCGGATGAGTGGCTGGAAAACTTCAATACCTTCTCTATCTACCAGATTCTGCCTCAGCTGATCGAACTGTGGGGTCTGAATGTCCAGACGGAGGTAGAGGCAAGAAAAAACCTCGCAAAAGTGAGCGGGTAATGACCACCCCGCTCTTCATGCTGCGCTGTGTTCAGCTCGGTATCAGCATAGCCGACCTCGACTTGCTGACCATCGGGTTGGTCAATGATATGTTCACAGAGCGGCAGAACGATGAGTATCCGTATCAGGAGCTGGCATCGCAGGCTGACTTTGACCGGTTCTAACCAAACTTTCGTGCTTATATTGATTGCAAAATAAGCACGAAAGTTTGTGAGGATAAAGAAAAACCCCGCCCAGCGATTGCCAGGCGGGAAAATACTGTGATATACAGTCCTATTCGATTTCAACATCTTCAAAACCAACAAGGTCATCTTCAGTGATACCGAGACGTCGAAACATCTCTTCTTCGGAAATAAAGGGAGACGCAGCTTGTTTTAGAG
>ULSJ01015282.1_pt1 | contig 15238 bp, 10 predicted proteins | sample 1956291 | NCBI WGS metagenome assembly ULSJ01 (sample SAMEA4835705, study PRJEB28245) | human gut metagenome | biome: gut microbiome; material: fecal sample | place: Denmark | collected 2008 | reverse complement strand
TGTCACGCAATTGCTTTTCTTGGAGAATACAAAACTTTTAGTTGCTGTTATCATATGACTGCCGCTGCACGATGCAATGTACTAAGAAATTGAGTGTCTCTTCAGCTGTTGATCGTTTCAGTTCACATTCCCAAACTACAATCACATTCCATCCGAGCTTGGCGAGGAGGGCGTGATTTTTAGCATCGCGCTCAATGTTGGAGCCTATTTTCTTTTTCCAAAATTCCGCATTGTTCTTTGGCCACACAAAATAGTGACAGCCCTTATGCCCGTGCCAGAAACAACCGTTTACAAAGATCACAGTCTTATATTTGGGAAGAACAATATCCGGTTTTCCTGGAAGCCGAGCGTCATTTTTTCTGTATCGGAATCCTTGAGAAAACAAGTATTTTCTGACAAGTTCTTCTGGTTTAGTATCCTTTCCACGAATACGGGACATATTATAGCTTCTGGTTTCCGGAGAATGGACATCGGCCATAACAATCCTCCCATTTCGATTAGTCTTTGTAGTAGTCTTTCAGTTTTTGACGACATATTCTCATAATCGCAGCTTTATTGGATCTGTCAATTGTGCTCCAGATGTCTGGAGAAACAGAAAATACATGCGAGTCTTCATTATAAAAGAAAAAGCCGCTCTCTATTAATGCCTTTACGGGGTTGGAAAGGAGATTTGCGATTATTTGTGCATCTGTCACATCGTCTCTCAGATATATACACTGTTTCTTCTCAATTGCCAGTCCTTGTGCTTTCCTATTTGAATAGTATTCACGAAAATAGACTGCAGCATTTTCGATAGAAATACAGCCATCTTGGTCACCATAGTGAAGTAGTGCCAGAATTAAAATCGGTTTGTAAGAATATGACATTCTCATAGTTTTACAATAATCAAGCAAACGGGAAAGCTTTTCAACTTGACTCACTGTCGGACTATAGCGAGAAGACTGGATATGTTCATTTTCTTTTCCGGAAGTAGATGTTGCCCGGCCGATAGCGGACGCAATGCTTTCGATACGATGTATTGCCGAAGAATTACCCTCGACATAAAAGTCTCTGACAGCAAGCTTTAACTTATCTTTCAACACGTCTATCGAGTCTTGATGCACAGGCTCAGAAGATAGCTGAATACCAGCGGCTTTTAATATATAATCGTAGGCTTCTTGGGACAACGGACGAATAGAACTTTGCCAAGGAGGATTGAGGCTCTTTCGAACTGTTTCGAAACCAAGTTGTTCAATATATCCACCGTCAAGGAGATAAATTGGAACCTTCCGTTCAAACTGGTGGCAATCCAGAAGTTTAGCATAGTAGTTTTCTCCATCTGTAGTCTGAATTTCGCCAACAGAGCCCACTCCAAAATAGTACCGCTGACTCTTGTCGTATCGATTGCCTTGGTAATAAATGAAAATATCTCCTTCGTGCAGTTGATTTTTATACCTGGCGGGATAATGGTATGAGTTGAATAGTTCATCTGCGTAGGAAGACTCACTATCCACCTTTTGAGACAGGATAACAAGCATACAATCACCTCACTGTTCCAGTAATTCAGCAAAAAATCCAATGGATTTGTTATCCAGCGTGCCAACGACTGTGCCGCGATCCAGCAGCCTGTTGCCGCATTCGCAACAGGTTTCCGGCAACAGCGCACAGTTATGGCATGCTGCCAAGTTACAGGATTCCGGACCTTGTCCGTAAGACTGAATGCAAACTGGGTCCGAAGAACACCATGCGGCATTCCGTACTGCATCACGGATCGTATCCTCTATATGATCCTTTGCACCCTGGCGAACCAAACCGCCGAGGGAACCTTCAGAATCACCGGAAGCTGTGTAAATAAGGACACCGTACATACCATACTTATTTTCTGCTTTTTCACAGTAAATTCTTTCACGAATAGAGGAACTGCCATAGCCACATTCAAAGCTGAGCTGGTTGATGATCAGGTGGGCAAAAGTATGAATCAAAACGAATTCCGGGCGAAGATCTCCGGTGACATTTGCACCAAACTTTGAGTTCCGGTAAGAATCCTGAAGGTTACGCAGCCGTGCCAAGACAGCAGGCCATTGCGCCCATTCTTCCACCGCTTCCTTGTTGAATTCAAAGAAAATACCTTCGCCATGAACCTGAATAGCTGGGAGCCAGTTTTCACTGCCCAGTCTAAGCATTTTCTTTCGCTCAGAGATAGGCATCTCACTGGGTTCCGCACGTGAGAATCCAACGAAAGCACGGGTCTCCTGAAGCTTATGTACAAGGGAAATGCTCTTGAAGTATTTGCTGATGACTGGATCGTAGTAGGAAATCGGATAATTCTTTGAATGGAAGCGCTGTGCATCGCCGCCACTGGATTTTATCAGAACATTGTACTCTGCAAGCCGATACTCGTCTTCAGATATTTCTTCTGTAATATCCGGTAACCCTTCCAACCCCTGATCCCGGCGAATAAATGCATTGTACAGTTCATTTTTATCTACCCGATGGCGTTCAGCGAGCATATCAATAAATCCTCTGTTCCACTCGCCATCGACCCGCATTGCACTTAATACGTCGAAGAACTCATCAAGAATTGCAATGATTTTCTTGGTTACTTGCTCATCATCGGTCGGAATGTAAATAGAGCTTCTGGTATCAGCAAACCATACATTCGTAGCACCGCGAAGAACAACGCGTACATCGGTTCGCCCACAGGGATGATCCTCATCGCTGTCCATGCCGAGCCAAGGCTTAGAGCCCTTGCATCTGTACCCAATCTTGGATAATGCTCCAGGCCTTGTAGCACCTGCAATATTTTTTCTTGCTCCGCAGGTACACTCGTAGTACACGCCACTCAGGGAGGCAGAAGTACCACCAGTACTTCTTCTAATTTTACAGGTTTCCGGATTATACCTGTATCCAGGGTCCTGATGGAGCCATTCTGCAACAGGAAAATCATCAATATGTCCGTCCGGGCAAATAACGATGAAACGCTCCGGAATCAGCTTCCTTCTGTGTCGAAATGCCGGATTGCACTTTCTGCCGTTAGGCCATGGATAGCACTCACATTCTGGCTGTTGCTGATAGAATGTAGTCTTTTCCATAGTGCCGCAGAACGGACAATAATGCCATGTAGGAAATCTCACCGCCGGAATCTTCAGGAAACAGTTTTGCGGGTCGGCATTATTCTCCCGAAAATCAGGGGGCCAGCGCAATTCCTGAACACCCAGTCGGCGCAGAAGACGCTCATCTTTTATTACAAAAGGTGTTGCATCATTGTACCGCCACATATCCAAGCCGGCAATCATCAAAGATTCGTCATTGGGAAATGGAACAATTGCGCCAACACCCCACGGACCAATCAGGGCACTTCTGCGCATAGGTCTGTTGTTATGTGCCATTAACTTAGCCCTCCTTCGGTACATAGCGGTTTGTAAGAACTTCGGCTTCGCAGGATGCATCTACACTGCGCATAGAAGTGGGGGTCTCAATTCCCCGTGAACCCCATGCCTCATTTGGATGACTTCCTGCAGAATACATTAAGGGAACGGGATCGGCATAAGACCAGTCAGGATTTTTCGCAGGCTCCCATTTCCGGGGATTCCAGTCCTCCCAACACTGCAGGATGTATTCCATGCGGTCCAGTGTTGCATCCAGTTCTTCGCTATCGATATCATCCACACGGTTTTCAATAACGCTGCGGACTTTATCAATCAGGCCATCATCAGGGAAACGGGGCGGATCTTCATTGAATCTGTCATCACTTTCCAACCGCATCATGCCTACCATGATTGCGTGTAAAGCACGCTCACGTACAGGGGCTGAGAAGGGTGTAACACTTGTCGGTTCAACATTGCAATATACGCGGGAGTGATAGGACCTGAATTGTTCGTAGTGGGACTTGTCCCTTGGACGGCCGGGCCGGTACAAAACAAAAACAAGACCAGGAGCATTTTCTGCATCACGTCCAACGCGGCTGGTTGCCTGAATATATTCAGATGTGGTTTTGGGCTGTCCAGCCACGGTCATCAGACCAAGTCTGGATACATCCAAGCCAACGGAAATCATGTTTGTGGCAAGGCAAATATCGATGGGATGTTCCTTGATTTTCCCTTCTGAATCCACTTCGCCGGGATATCGAATTCCCAGATTTGCCAAGCTGGCAGTTACTTCGCTGCCGGAGATACGACTGGTAAGTTCCTCATCCCGCCAAATGTATCGTCTGTTCTTGCGGTACTCTTCTTTTGTCGGATACCGCTTGTCTTCGAACCGACGCTTATACATAACGTCCAGATGCTGATCGATGTCCGCCCGAATCCAAGTGGCTGCCTGTCCAAGTTCACGAATACTGTTATAGTAACCCATATTGGTCCAGTAGGGATCACGATCCTTTTCCGCGTCAACCCGCATCGCTTTAGCACCATACAGCAACGATGCAAACAGGCGGATTGCGGTAGTTGCATCGGACGAAGAGCCCGTAGCCAATATGCCTACATAACGCCGCCCGTTTTGATTACGCTTTTCCTCTGCAAAGAAAGAGTTTCCTGCATCGAGGCCAGAGGGGGGGAATTGAAAAACATCATCCCGGTCACAGCCGTACAGAGCGTGGCATTGTTCTTTTGCACGGCTGATAGTTGCAGTGGACGCAATAATCTTTGGATGAATGTCGCCGGATGCTGTTCTTGTGGTACAAAGTTCGTGAATCAGTGTTTCATAGTGGCCTACCATGGAACCCAAAGGGCCAGAAATCAGATGCAACTCGTCCTGAATAATAAGATCCGGAGAAGTCTTCTTTACCCCGTTTTCATAACCGAATATTTTCTGCGCATTCGGGCGGAACGGAAGCATTGCGAACTTATCCACGGTACCCAGCAGCAATGTGGGGGTCTCTTCATAAATAGATTCATCCACAACAAACAGCGGCAGATCCTCGGTCGAGAAGTCGCATTGATGATTACGACACCGGAAAGCAAAACCAAACCTTCTCCGGCCCAGCGGTACTTTCCTGTAACCGGGAAGTTCCCACTGATTCTTGCCCTTTTGTACAGGCCCCATTTGTGCACCACACCACGGGCATTTCAGCATAACAAAAGGATTGCTACCTTCTCCACGATACAGCTTTTCATACGCTTTTACTGCACCGCTTACTTTGTTGGGAGTAGTGGAACTACCAACCCACAAACCAATGGTAATTCTGTTCTTGCCGAACAAGTCTTCATGACTCTTTCGGATGAGGTCGCAGGCGCATATCATAGCGGATGCACGCTCATACTGCTGTGCAGTCAAAAGGCGAAGTGTATACCGCATCAGAATAGCAGTGCCTTTGTCATCCTTGTTCATAAGGCGGCGGATAAAGATGGTATATGCAGAAAGACCCAGATATGCTTCGGTTTTACCGCCACCGGTGGGAAACCAGATCAGATCGACGATTCCGCGCTCATTACAGTCACGGTCGTACATGGCGCGAAGATTCATCAACACAAATGCCAGCTGGAAGGGACGCCATTTGCCATAAACCCGCTGTTCTTTGTTGTGCCAAGTACTATCATCAGTTACAACAGGCATAGAAACCGGATTTACCAGACTGATATCACCTGCACCATTATCTTCCCATTTCTGCAATGGGAGGTTGTAATGCAGTTGCTGCATCAGCATTGCTAAGTTCATATACTGGAATGCGATACGAATGTTTTCATTTTGCTCCAGCAGCTCCACGCCTTTTTCCATTCTGGACAGACAGGTTTCGCAGTTTGTTATATGTCTGTCTGCAGTAATTTTATACTCCGCAGACAGATCTTGTCGGATTGTGCGTAATCCATCGATCCATTCGCGGTATTTTGCACACATCATTCGGAGCTCGCGGATTGTATCGGCAAAGCTTCCATATGGGCTCATTTTCAGCATATCAAGGGATACTCCCTTAATTGCGCTGGGCACTATGGGTTTGACGTCATATTTCGGAAAAATTGCCGTAGTAATCCACAGTACAGATTCGCTGTCATCCCAATCGGCTGCACAACCATGGCCGATGGCATAGTTACGCACATTCCGGTAGAGAAGCTGATTGGACTGGTAGTCCTCGTCCTGTGTAATCCGTTGTGAATCAGACAGCGGAGAAAAACCTTTTTCGGAGAACAGCTTAAACTTGCATTGGAAGAAGCACTCCTCATCACTGACATTTTCTTTAACCTTGGGTTTTGCATTCTCCAAGGTAAATGTATAAATACAAAAATACAACTGTCACCTGTGCGGTAGCGATAGGTAATATCAAATTGCAGTCCGGTTGTTCCTATCGGAAACTTTTTAAGGCCGTCAGTAGGGGTAGGCAAAATCAGCGGAGCATTATCATTTTCCCAGGCCAGTGCAGTACGGGGATACTTATACTTGTTTTCCAAGCGTTCTCCAGTGGCGGGGTCCATGGCGGGTACTTTTATATAGGTGCCTGCAGATACCGCCACACGAATAGCATCGCCATCTTTAACGGATACGGTAATGCTGATGGCAGATTGTCGGTATGCATTGGAACGGTTTATCAATTCTTCTGCATCCTCAAGAAATTCTACTGTACCATCGCCAAGCTTTTGGGGCTTGACTTCCACATCTTCTCCATCTGCTTCGCCCAGCAATTCACATTCGTCATCCTTGAGGTCTGCCTTATCGTCAGTGGTTTCTGCAGGATACAGGATACCCGCGATGTAGCGGGTGCGTGGAGGGTCAGAAGCCAGTATTTCCTGGCCATTGCTTTGCGTCATACCAGGCCAGTCAATGGGATCTGGACCAATAAATTCCCGTTCAACAAATTCGATAAGTTGATCGCGTCTATTATCACTCATTGAACAGCCTCCTCATCAAAAGATTATCGTATTCTCTCTTTGCAGAGTCGCTTTCCAAAACATACAATCCTGTGCAAGCTCTGCTCAAGCCCACATACATCAGTTTTTCAGCAGAGAATCCTTCAATGTCGGCCAAGATGATTACAGAGTTTTCAAGACCCTTATACGCCTGAATCGTACAGAATGTTGTATTCATTCCGGGAGGTACGCTGAAATCCTTAACTACATAACCGTCAAGCATAGACACCACAGAATCCTCTCTTTTTTTGGGGGAAAGAATGGTGATTTTTTCCGGTTCAATATGAGAATCAGCCAGTTGCTTCAATACAGCCTTTAGCTTCCTGCATTGACTCTCCATTGTAGACCAAGTGAGATATTGTACCGGAGGCCCATCTACCTTAGTCCAAAGATCATGTGGCGCTTTGAAACCGGTCACGGTTTCGATTTCCTTGCAAATCGGCTTCGTATTTCTGCAGTTTACTGTAAGCTTAAATCGGATAAAAGAGGTAATATCATCCAGCTTTTCAATGAGTTTAGTGCCAGAGACTCCCTCTGCGTATATGGCTTGCATAGAAAAATCCCCAAACAAGGTCCAGCGGCCTCTGGATAACCCTTTTTTGAGACAACCTCCCATGACATCAAGATAACTGTCACGGATCAGATCCTGTGCTTCATCAACGACAATCTTATCAAACAGTTCTCCGGTTTCCAGCAACGCATATGCCGCAGCCTCGGGCAAATCTGTTTGATAATAATACCGAATTCGATCTGGATCATGGGGATAAGGCGGTAGCAGATCGGCTTCCTTTGCTACCTGCGTCATATATTTATGCAGTGTTCCGACAAATTCTGGCCGAACAGATTCCGGCATATCAGAAAAATAGCTGTTAAGCCAATCAGCAAGGTTAGAATTAAAGCAAAACAGAGCAACTTTTTCGCCACGGGCAACAGATTTCTTGACTTCTTCAATTGCAAGAAGAGTTTTACCTGTCCCAGCAGGGCCCTGAATCAGGCAACGGGGATTGTCATCAAGCTGATCCAGACAGCGATACTGCTCTTTGGTCAGCGCAATTAAGGCTTCACTGGCATTATGTAGCTGTACATTCATGGAAACGGCACAGTCAAAATCACCGCGCAGAATAGATGCCATATACCGGACATCTGCAGTATCAGGCAATTTTGATTTATTGAGTGGCCCATACAAAGCTTCCCATTTGAGTTTTACCCCTTCGGCCAGTCGCTTAATGAATTGCTTGACATTGGAACCATCACGGGAATCAAAGACCTGCCACTGCTCTTCGTCAATTCCGGAGGATGTATATTCAATATCCGGGAACATAACTCCATAACCGAACAAAACATTGGGAATATAGCGATGCTCGATATCAACACGCTTCTTCATAGCATCTACAATGCTGAAGATTCCATCTTTTGCCTGCTCAAACGGGCCACGAACTTTGCTGTTAGTTTTACCGTATCTATTTGTGAAGTACCAGATTCCGTTTTCACGCTTTACACGTCCACCCTTAACCTCAAGCGCGAAGATACCAAGCTGCGGAGCTAAGACAAGAAAATCAGTTTCACCATATATTACTTTATTGTGAGTTGTGATTCCAAGAGAATGCAGAACAATCCATTTGTCTGTCCCCGGTGCATTTTGAAACCACTCAAATATTTTTCGCTCTGCACTGGATTTCACCTCCGGAGAAATCACGGAAGGGATCATAATTGCCATAATTAAGCTCCTCACTCTTCGTCAATAAGGCGGTTGGTGTCTGCAATGTCAACGGTTACAGGTGCACCAATATCAATGATTTTAAGAATGCGTACAGTTCCAATCCCTTCAACCTGCATTTCAATAGGCTCCCAAATATTGAATGGATCAATGTCTTCACATTCCTTTAACGCTTCGACAATCCGGCTTTTTAGATGCATCGACAGCACTTTGCCAGCCTGAATGTGAGCGCTGCGAACTGTCTGTGCAGCATCATATATCTGATCCAACAGTTCCTTCAAAACACCGCTGCCCGTGGCTGAAGCAATGTGCTCCAGATCCTGTCTACTTTGCGGGGCAATAACATCATCGTCATGAATCCAACCGCGAACCGCTTGGTAGCCCTTGGTACAGCCTGCACCTTGCAGATGTTGATAGATTTCATCATCTGAGTAGAACAATGTTTCAATTTTCAAAGCTTCTTTCCACTTGCCGGCCATTTCTCGCAACCCGGCTTTTCCGGAGCGTGCCAAAATAACATCTGCCATTTCACGGATCAAGTCCTTGGCGGTTTCGCGGACAACAACAAAATCACCCATTTTCAGTTGTTCTGGAAGGACAGCGTCTATTTTATCTGCATCATTCATGATGATGTTGGTTGCGGAGATAACTTTGTGTCCAGTACGATAAAATGCCAGGTAACCGCCAACATAGTTAACCGGGATTGCTTCTGCTGTTTCGTTTGCTGCTTTCTGCCCGCCATTGGCGACATACTGACGGTACTTGTTTTCCCGGAGCACTACTTCAATTTCAGCGAATTCGTCTGCTTTTGGCGTATCTGCTGGTACTGGTTCTGGCGGAACAAATCTGCTGGTAGATACATGGAGTTTGTCTGTAGCAAAGGACCTTTCTATGGTTTTCCGATTTTGTAAACTATCCAAGGCGGAATTCCATTTTTTGGTGTCGTAGTTTTTCCACCGTTTTTCATAGTCATACAGCAAAATCGTATATGTTTGCGTATTAAAACCATAGAGGATTTTTCGCATGATAGCGCGCTTCAACCAACCGACAACAACCGTTGCAGAAAACTGCGTTGTCAAAGCGGGGTAATACTCAGCAGGATACAAGACATACACCTGCGTGATAAGTCTTTGCCGACGGCACCACATTTGCCAATATTCCTGTACATGTTTTTTATCAGAACATTCAGGGACAATAATGCAGATGCTTTTATATTTTTCGCTACGTAGTCTGGTAGCTAAAGCGTCATGCTTGGGCAGGGGGTATCCTTTAATAAAGACCTTTTTCAGACAGCTAATGATGGTGCTGTAATCATCGTAGGTTTTCGATGCAAGGTAATTCTTTTCACCGGCAAGAATACTGCTACACTCGTCCAAAATAAGTTTTGGCCGTATCAGTTGATCGTCATTAAAAGGTACAGTTTCGTGGAGAGCAACGAAAGCAAGGGAAAACAACTTGTCAAACAACTTGAGCATTTGTACCGACAGAGTCTGTGTCTCTCCACGATGAAAGTACAGCTTACGAATAGCAATACTGATTTCATTGCCGTCTGACACGAGGTATTTAACCTCACGTTTTGCGCAATGCTTGATTTTCCTGTCTGAGCTCAACGGGTTGACATCGTAAAGGTGGTCAGTAATGCTGGTTTCATCCCACCTCCACACATTGAACTGCCTGTCGAGAAATGGCTGCAAATCAAAAGAGTTGACGATATCGGTCACACATGTAATCGGAACACCCAAACGCATCAAATTATCCAACGCATCCATTTGACTCAGAAGAATATTGGCATTGGAACCGTCAATAATTATGGACTGAATAGGATGCCCTTGGCCTGCCAGTGCTGCTATTGCGTACAGATCCGATACAAGAACAACAGCAGGAACGCCACCAAGTTGCCCGGCGCCGACATTTTTGACATTTCCCTCATAGTCTGCCTGTCCAACCAAAAGAATGCTCTTTATGTCACGGCCACAGAGTTTACAGGTAGAAAGCAATTCCTTAGCATTGATTACTGAGGTCATGCTCACGATAGAGCTGTCCATATGTGTCCTGTAATCAGCAAGCATCTTCAAAAACTTCTCGTCTGCCGTTAAGTGAGAAATAAGTCCTTCTATTTTTTTCTTTTCTACCACATATTTCTCATACGGGCTCAAGCGGCGCTGTGTATTGGTTAACTGAAACAGTGGAAAATATTCAATCGGAGCACTGATAGTTAGATCTGCCACTTTGATCTTCATCCGCCGCTCGTTTTTCTCATCTTCTATGCCGACGAACTCGACCACAGCGTTTCCGAGTTTCAGTTTTTCACCAGACTTAAAAGTTTCAGGATCATAGGCTCGCTCAATTTTTCCTTCTGCAATGTTGTGCAGTAACTTGATCAGCGTAAAAATGAAAATTGATTGAATGCGTTCAGGGAAAACCAGAATATTGAATTTTCCTTGGCGCGTAATCATTTTATCAAGCATCAGTACGCTGGCTTTGATAATAGGAGGGACTCCCACAGAATGAGCGGTGCCATCGAAGGACAGGCTGATCCCGTCAAAGCTGCTTTCTTCAGACAGCAGTTGTTCTACAAAGTCATGCCATTCCAACATGGGTATCCCTCCTTATCGTTTAAACGGTAAATCCCTTTTCAAGAGCGGATTTATATGCTTTCACCGCATGCGTTGCTTGTTTGATACTTGGCTTTTGACCACGGCCAGCCAAAGTTCCGACAGAGAATAGAAGGCTACGCTGCCAAGGCTGGAAGTTCCGGGTTTCCTTTGCCCAGCGCGATAGTGCAAACCAAGTCTCTGCAGGAATAGCTGCAGCCTCGTCAATTAAAGCCAGCTCTTCATCTGTAAGCGAATCAATACTTCCGGTTGCAGGCTGACTGCCAATGGTAGGTCGCGCTACAGATAGCAGTTCAAGTTGAAGTTCATCGCTAAGGGTGTACTCATGGTCGCGGATGGACTGCCAGCACTTTTCTTTTTTGCACCACTCACCGACATTGGCTCCGCCCGGTGGATTTACAATCAGACTCTGAACAAACTTTGAAACTTCAATGATTTCACGTTCCAAAGCCGGAGTCAGAGCCTGTTCCTTCCATATCCGCTCCAAATCAATGCGCTGGGCAGTCTTGAAGGAAAGAAAGGCAAGAGTATATGTAACAATATTGGCCCTATATCCACCATATTGTTGCTTCTGAACAAGTTTCTCGGTTTGGCGGAACAGGATTGCTTTGGCAATGAGGTTTTGATAATAAATCTCATCTGGAGAAAATCCCCTGCGTTCTTTTAAACGAAGCATAAATTTGTGGAAATTCTTTTGGGCACCCTCACTGACCTGCCATGGGAGCTGGTCCCATGTGTTTTCGTACTTGGCGAGGTCTGTTTTGGTAAACAAAGGATGGGTTTCCTTATATTCTTTTTTTCGTTTGGTGGTGGATTCACGGGTTAGCATATCTGCATACTGACCGCGTGCCCGCTCATAGAACCAGTTTCGAGGTTTCATGCCACCTTGGGCAGGCGCCCAGATGGTACGTGATAGTTCTTCAATGCGTCTGTGAAAGGGATCGTTTGCAGAAAAATCGGCAACCTGAATTTTGTTTTGAGTATTGGCAAAAGTCGAAATTCTGGGGACAATCTCATCCATATCATCTGCAGAGTGAATTACCGAGATTTTCATCTGGACAAAAACTTGGGACAAATCTGCTGCAATTTTACGGTCATTCTTAGCGTTGAAAATAGAAGCAGTAGTTTGGCCTCCGTTAACAATCTGCATATCCCGAATGCGTTTAATAGAGGGTTTGCCGTTTTCATCCCGAACAATTTCGACACTCTCGGCAGTGACAGAAATGCCATTGTTATATGCGAGGAACATATCGGGTTCATCCCGCAAAGTATCCCGGATTCCTTTGTTAACCCCTCCTTTTACTTGAAGGAATGAGCGCACATTTTTCTCAAGCAAACGATCCCTGAATTCGTCGTAGAGAGCCGCCAACAAATCGCCGTTGATGATAGCCAAATAAACGCTATACTTTTTGCTGGTATTGTTTTCGATACAGGGAATGGAGGTTTGAAACTTTTCTTCAAAATCAATTTCGATTGTTTCACGCATTTTTCCGGAAGTGACACAACGATACAAACGATCTACATCCCAAAGAGAGAAAGAAATTTCGGCATCACCAATGGTTATATTTTTTAGTGCAATCGGTTTTACAAGACCGTTTGTAAGTGCACAGATCCGAACATGTTTAATATTGTCTTTATTCTGGTGAAGGGTTATTGCGAATTCATAGGTGTCATTATCCTTCTGGAAGGCTGTATACAGATCGTTGATGGCCTTGTGGTAAAGCTGAATAGCACGCTTTATAGCAGCGTCAATATCCGCTTGGGAGACCGAACGAGGGCGATCCGACTCTGAATAAATGCTGACGAAAATATCGACGGACTCGCAGTCCTCAGATATTGCGTATGCATTCATCTGAAGGCCATATCCACGGAAAGGACAAATAACGGGATTGGTTACCTCGCCAGCCTCCTCCAAGTATTCCATCATAACATTTGTCAGGAAATCTTCTGTGGTCCATCCACTTGTTTCAGTGTCACTGGCACAGAGCACTTCTTCTCTGAAAGTGCTGTAAAATTCATCAAGTGTTTGATTCTTCGGCATTTTTGTCACCTCCTGTAAATCGAGCTAACAATGCATGGGCTATGTGGTAAGAAAGACATACAGGGACCGCGTTACCTATTTGCTTATAAGCAAGTGTTCGCGAAGGTCGTCCAGTTACGGATTCAAAAAAGTAGTTGTCTGGAAATGTTTGAATACGAGCGGCTTCTCTTGGGGTAATAGAACGATTTTGCTTAATGTCCGGATGAATAAAGTAGTGCCCATCTCTCGAAATATGTGCCACGACGGTCTGGGCATAGGGTAGATTTCCAGCCACTACTTTAAAACGATCCAAGAAACTTTTTGTGTTATTATGGGTACGTAATCGTTCAGGAAGGTCTGTATATGTGACTCTGGTTTTGCTTTTATTCCAAGTATCGACAACAATGCGGTATATCTCAAGATCTTGTGCAGTATTGGGCCGTGCTTGATGAAATGTCACTGACTCCTCATCATACTCTTTAATTCCTGCGCTGAACAGGTACTTCCCAGTATAGTGAGTTGTTTTCACCGGAGTAATAACACCCTCTCCAGCCTTGATGGAGGGAAGATCGCAAAATAATTCTCCGACTTTGTGTGCATCTTTGACCACAGGGATTTGAGGATAAAAATCTGCTTTTTCGCCATGGAAACCAATCAAAATAATTCTCTTTCTGTTTTGAAGCACACCGTAATTTGATGCATTCAATATACGAAAGTCCGTTGCATATCCGCATTCCTTGAATAATGCGCGCATATTGTCAAAATGCAAGGAGCCATCCTCGTCTCTGGCGGACAGCAAGCCCAAAACATTTTCAAATACGAAATATTTTGGCTGATATTTTTTCAAAAACTCTGCATATAGCCTGTATAGATAATTTCGCTTATCACCGACCATTTTGCATTCAGACCGGGATCTTCCGGCAATAGAGTAAGCTTGGCAAGGAGGGCCACCTACAATCAGATCAAGTTTTTCACCGCCAAGTAGTGAGTCAATGTCTTTAAAAATGGCAGGTAAAGACTCCTCTGATATCTCATAATTGAGAACTGAGTCCAATATTTCCTTAGGAACCAGAGCATAGAAATCTTTCCGGGGAATATCTCCGGCCAAATATTTGGTATATGGCGCAAGATTATTTCCCTTTTTGAGCCAATGATATGCCGTGCGTGTTCTTAAGGTATAGCACGCAGCAGCATCCATTTCCACGTGAGCAATCGGTTCATAGCCAGCTCTGATAAATCCTTCGGACAAGCCCCCTGCTCCCGCAAATAAATCAAGATACTTAGGCATGGTATAATCACCTCGTTTTTTATTAGCGACAGGGAGTCACTTATCCTCGGGTATAAACTCCATAATGTCCTCAATCCGACAATCCAGAGCAGTGCAAATCTTTAGGAGAATCTCTGTTGTCACATGACCGTTTTTCCCCATCTTTGTTACGGAAGCGGAACTGATACCAGCCTTAGCACATAAATCTTTCTTCTTCATGTCCTTGTCGATCAATAATTTCCAGAGCTTTTTATAACTGACAGCCATAAAGCTTGTTCCTCCGAATCAAAGAAAAAATGCCCCGCCAACTGGCAGAGCATTTTTATCTGCATTTATCCGCCACGGCATATATCCAACACCGATGGCGTTGTATATTATCATATCAGAAACAATGTAGAAATTCAAGAAAAAATGATGAATTCGCACGATTTTTGCCAAAGATACTCATTATTGATATTAGAGGGAGCTTTTTAGTGGCTAACAAATGCTTTTGTCCATGATTGATCTTACTTTTACGACAATCTCAGATTGAGAAAGAAATGGATGGCACGTGGGTATGGCTAACTTGGGAGCCCGGTTGAAGCGGTAAACAACCCCCACACTTAAAACTCAATATTTACACTCTCTTCCATATGGGGGTATAGCTCAGCTTGGAGCCCGCACCACGAGTACCCCGCATCGCAAATAGCGGCTGAAACACAATGTTCCAGCCGCTATTTTTCTGAAAAAGTTTCAGTAGCTATTTCCGTCGAACTGTGGTATATGTTTGTGCTGCAAGGAGGCGAGCGCATGAAATACAAG
>ULSJ01068223.1_pt1 | contig 15513 bp, 8 predicted proteins | sample 1956291 | NCBI WGS metagenome assembly ULSJ01 (sample SAMEA4835705, study PRJEB28245) | human gut metagenome | biome: gut microbiome; material: fecal sample | place: Denmark | collected 2008 | reverse complement strand
CTCGGTTACGTGTGTGCACCAAGCCTGTTCCAGAAGATGATAGTAAAATGCCAGGGGGCAACCGGTGATATCAATGCCTACAAAGAAAACAGAGACCTTCTGTACGAGGGACTCACAAGGATAGGCTATCACTGCTTCAAGCCGGATGGAGCCTTTTATATGTTTGTAAAGGCACTCGAGGATGACAGCAATGCATTCTGCGAGAAGGCAAAGGAGGAGGATGTGCTCATAGTAGCAGCAGACGGCTTCGGCTGTCCGGGCTGGGTGAGAATATCATACTGTGTGGACAGGGAAATGATAAAGCACTCTATGCCTGCGTTTGAAAAGATATACAACAAGTATAGTAAATAATAGTTACAAAAAAAATAATCCAAAAAAGCGCCGAAAATTGTCTAAAAAATATGTAATTTTCGGCGCTTTTATTATGCAGTTTTCACAAAGTTGTCTCCGTGTGACCGTTGTGTGACCATTGTTTTGTATAATGGAATGAAGAGTGGGAATATAAATAAAATCGTAACGGAATAGTTACAAAAAATACTATAGAAAAGGAGATATGAGAGTGTTTAATAAAAAACTTAACAGGTTACTAGCAATCATGCTAGCTTCTGTAATGGGTGCGACATCGCTTCCGGCAACACAGGTAAGTGCTGATACACCCTCTTCAGAGTATGATATATCTAACGACGCAGCTTCGGATGATATATCTGACAGTAAAATTCCAGATGAACAGGATTCGGATAATAATGCCACCGAGGAAAAACAGCCACAGCAGCTGACGGTAGAGTATACACCGGCGGATGATATTTATGTGGGGAACAAAGTTGTTCCGGTGGTAAAATCCGACAGGGCGGATGCAGCCGTTGACAATTTAAAATACACTGTTGTAGAAGGCAAAAATCTGATTGAAAAGGATACAGACTTTGCATCAAACGGTATATGGACAGCAAAGGATACCGGAACTGTAAGGATAAAGGTGACAAAAGCAGAAGATGACAAATATAAGTCAGCAGAGGCAGAATATACTGTTACCATCAAAGAATATGATTACAGCAGTATGAATAACAGCCTGACAGGGACAATGCTGCAGGGTACACAGTTTTATGTAGAAGCACCTACATTATCGCTGGCAAGTGACAATCAGGCGGTATATGTGGTTAGAAAAGGTGATGAATGGATTGAAGCTGATAAATATCAGCTTATGCCACAGCAGGGTGATAACAGACAGACTCTTGTAATAGCACGTAAGGACAAGGAAAGCGGAGCTATCACAGATATTGGAAGTCTGCGGCTCGACTACAAATATGATACACAGCCTCCAAAGATAACATTGAATCCAAAGGAGGATGATAAACCTGCTTTCACAAAGGATGCTGTGGATTATTATGGAAATGTCAGAAAAGTAGACATGAATATCCACGATGTCTCTTTGGATGATGGTTCCACACAGCTTTGGGTAAAGGTTGATGACCGGGAAGAATTCGATGTATTTGATGTCGATAATGCCCAGAAGCTGATTGATGCAGGAATAGAGTATAGTGAGTGGATCGTGACAGGGGCTGATTATAGCAGCTGCATCACATTTGGTACAAAAGCGGATGAGGAACACAAATATCAGATAATCGGAATGTATGCGAAGGATCAGGCGGAGCATGAGTGTAATGATACAAGCTCAATAGAGCAGCCGTTTTATGTGGATAGAAAAGCGCCTTCAGGTACTATTGGATATGATGCTGATTTAATAGACGAGCAGAATATGGTCAGTCAGCAGGCATCAAATGTATATGGACAGCTGGAGGATATCAGCGGAATAAAGCAGGCATTCTACTATGTGAATAAATCAGATGAAAGTGGCAGTATTTTAAATGATGAGCAGGTAAAAGCGCTTGATGATTCAGCATGGAAGCCGTTAGAGCTTATTGAGGATACATATGAAGCCCGATATAAGTACAAGATTAATACATCTGATCTGAAGGATACTTCATATAACGTATATGTAAAGGCTCAGGACAATTGTAATGGCGAGACAGCATTTTTCTCCACATCGAAGCTGGTTGTTGATACCCTGCCACCGGAGCTTACAGTGTCCCAGGATACCATGACAGCAGCCGATGAAAAAGGCTGGCATAAGGATGATATAAGCTATATCGTTAAGGCTGATGACAGCTTATCAGGAATTAAGAGTGTTGAATACACTGTATTTGATGGGAAAAGGAAAATTGTATCAGGACAGACTGTTGAGCTTGACGCAAGCGGGGAAGGAAGGATAACCATTCCGGCAACAGAGCAGTTTAACGGAATTGATCTGATGCTTTCAGTAAAGGCAACTGATTATGCCGGTCTTAAGACAGAGGTTAAAGGTGACAGCTTCAAGTTCAGCATGGACAGTCAGTCACCTGATGTCAGTATAGAGCCTGAAGCGGGCAAAAACAGAAAATATTTCAATGACGATGTCCGTATAAAAACAAGTGTAGCTGACAGCATTTCAGGTGTTGTATCAGCAAAATACCAGATAGTGACAGATGATCAGTCAGTATCGGATGATGAAGGTGCATGGAATGAGCTTGATGAATCAGGAATCATAAATGTATCGGCTGAGGCTTATCTGGATAAAAAGGTAGATGTATATGTTAAAGCTGTTGATGAGGCAGGAAACGTGACTGTAGCGGATTTGACAGCAAGCGGCAGCCAGCCATTTTATATTCACAAGGCAGCGCCTGCAATAACAGTGACATATGGTACACCTGAGCAGCCGGATCCACAGTGCATCAGCAGTGTAAAAGGCACTGAGTATTACAGGGAAAACAGGATTGCAACCATTTCGGTAAAAGAGAATGAGCTTTTCTTTGACCCCGATGAAACAAAAATCAATGTAAAGGTTGATGGAAATGAACAGACACAGTCAGATGCATGGTCTGAAAAGTCATACTGGGTAAAGACAGGCGAGGGAGCAGAAGCTGTTTACAGTAAGCAGCTCGTATTCAATGCAGGACACAAGTATGAGCTGAGTGTCAGTGCAAAAGATTTGTGTGGTAATTCAGATAATGGATTTGAGATAGAAGGAGACAAATCAGCAGAGTTTGTAATTGACGTACAGTCGCCGACAGGAAATATCAGGTTTGACGGACTTTCAACAGGCATGGATACCGTGTGGGATTTATTGCTGCCAAAAGACAAATATGAGATTTCAAGATTTGCTGCCAAGAAGGTCAATATTGCCGGACAGCTTGGAGATGAGCATGGCGGCATCAAGTCAGCAGAGTATTTCGTTTCAGCAGAGGATGCAATAATTGACGTAGACAGTATTCAGGAGGCTGACTGGAAGACACTTGACAGCCTTAATGAGGATGGCACCTTCAGTGAACCGATAGAATGCGAGAACAAAAACTGCGTGGTATATGTCAGGGTTACAGATTTAAGCGGTAATGTTTCATATATCAGCACAAATGGATTGGTAGTTGATACATGCGCACCGGCAATATCAGTCATCACACCTGAGACAGCATCAGGAGTGTACAGTGCAGATGTGCCGGTAAGTATAGAGGTATCAGATGAGAATGCCACAGGAGTTGCATCAGGAATAAAGAGCGTAAACTATACGGTAACAAATATGGGACAGACGACACAGGATGGAACATTATATAGCTATGATAAGACAGCAGCGGGCTTAAAAGATCTGGAAAATCATGTAACAGAGCAATTTGACATAAGCGCGGCTTCAAACAACAGTAATGAAGTGCGTATAGATGTTACCGCAACAGACAATGCAGGAACGGCATACACAGTAACAAAATACATAAAAATAGATACAACAGCACCAACAGTGCAGGTAAGCTATGACAATAACAGTGCAGATACATCATTTGGAGACACAGCATACTTCAAAGCACCGCGAACAGCAACCGTAAAAGTAACAGAGCGTAACTTTGATGCATCAAAGGTAGCAGCGGAAATAAAAGCCGCAGCAGGTAAGGCACCTGCTCTTTCAAACTGGAGCACAGAAGGTGGAAGCGGTAACGGTGATGATACAGTACATGTTGCCACAATATATTACGGACATGATGACGATTACACATTTGGAATCGGAGTAAAAGACATTGCGGGAAATGCCGCAGCAGGAGTGGATTATGCAAATTCGCTTGCACCGACAAAATTTACAATTGATACGACAGCACCTGTTATTTCGGTAGCATATGATAACAACAGTGCATCAAACGGAAACTATTATAATAACAAGAGAACAGCAACTGTGACAATCACAGAGCACAATTTTGATACAAGCAGAATAGCACTGAGCATGACTGCGCAGGATGCAGGAAAATCAGTAGCAGCACCGGCATTTGGAAGCTGGTCAGATAATGGTGATATACATACGGCAACATTAAGCTTTGATGCGGATGCCACATATACATGGTCACTTGCATATACAGACAAAGCCGGCAATAAGGCAAAAGACCTTGCAAAGCAGGAGTTCTGCATAGATACGACAAAGCCTGTTGTAACAATCAAAGGTGTAACCCCGGGCTCAGTAAACAATAATTCAGGAAATATGTCATTTGTAATAGAGTGCACAGATACTAATCTTGAATACTTTTCACCGGTGCTTACAGTTGAGGTATATGAAAATAGCAGATTCGTAAGAAAAACGATTACCGGAAATGTGATATCAATTTCAAACGGACAACGTGTAGAGTTTAGAAATCTCAATGAGGATGGAGTGTATTCACTGACATGCCATGCACAGGATAAGGCCGGAAATTCTTATGAAACAGTCAATATTATAGATGCAGGCGGAAAGCAGGTGACAGAGACTGCAGGGCAGGGAGAAAAATTGATGGATTTCTCCATAAACAAAGGCGGTTCAATCTTCTCGCTGGATGACAATACGATGAAGCTTGTAAAGGATTACTATGTGCAGAAGGTATACCATGATGTGGTAGTCAGAGAGATAAATCCGGATGAAGTTACCAGCTGTACTGTCAAAGTAAATGGAAAAGCACTTAAGCAGGGAACAGACTTCAGTGTGAATAATGTAAGTGAAAGCGATGGCTGGCATAAGTACGAATATGTGATATCAAATGCGGTATTTGAAAAAGAGGGTCAGTACAATATCGTTGTGGAGACAAAGGACAAAGCAGATTCAGTTGCCTACAGTGATGTGAAGAGTGTAAATATTGAATTTATTGTGGACAAGACAGCACCTACATATACATTGACAGGTGTAGATAAAAACAATGAAAACTATATTGGCTCAAAGAATGCAGTATTGATGCCGAAGGATGATGGTGGAAAGCTTGGACGTGTAAAGATTACTGTAGTGGGCAAGGATGACAAAGAAAAAAAGGTTATCAAGGAAATGTCGGGAGACGATATGCTTGACTATCTGGACAAGCATGACGGAAAGATAGAGTTTGAAGTACCTAAGGAGGTGCTCTCTGCAAAAGACGGTGATTCAAGGCTTATGGTAGAGTGTGCAGACTGTTCTGTTGACGAAGGTGGAAAGACCAATGAAGTGAAAAAAATATATGGTAAGGATACAGAAGCAGATACAGAGATTGCCGAAGATGATGTACCTATGGAATCAAATTCGTCAGATGTCAAATCAGTAGAAACAAACAATGATAAGGCAGTATATATAATTGGAGCAATATTATTATTTGTACTTATAATTGCGATATTGATAATCGTTTATTATATGAGAAAAAAGATGAAAGAAAAGAAAGACAATGATGAGCAATAAGATAATTACCTATGTATTTACATTACCATGTGGTGGTGTGGGAAAAACAACAATGTCTGTGGCATGCGCGAAAGCGCATGCCATTCAAGGCAGACTTGGCAACGAAGATTTTGAATTCTGGGAGGAGTGAGTATGAGATTTGAAATAGCAGCTGACACGGACAGAGGAATCGTAAAAGAAACTAATCAGGATAGTCTGCTGGTAAAGTGCTTCTCAACATGCAAAGGAGACATGGCATTTGCAGTATTATGTGACGGCATGGGCGGCTTATCGAAGGGTGAGCTGGCCAGTGCCACTGTAGTCAGAGCATTTGACAGATGGAGTGACGAGCAGCTGCCTGAGCTTTGCAAATCGTCGAACCCGGATATTGACAGTCTGATTCTGGAAAGACAGTGGGATGAAGTAATACAGCAGCAGAACGAAAAAATAAAAGCATATGGCAAAGCACATGCAGTAAACATGGGAACAACAGTGGTAGCGCTGCTTGTCACGCAAAAAGCCTACTACATTATAAACGTGGGCGATTCCAGAATATATAGCCTTTCAGACCATATAGAAAGGCTTACGACAGACCAGACATATGTACAGCGGGAAATTATGAATGGAAATATGACACAGGAGCAGGCTATGAGAGATCCGCGAAGGAATGTACTGCTGCAGTGTGTCGGGGCATCAGCAGAAGTAAAGCCGGAGTACAGGACCGGGGCAATGAAAAATGGAATGTCACTTCTGCTTTGTTCAGATGGCTTCAGGCATGAGGTATCAGAACAGGAAATCTATGAGATGCTGAAAACGGCAGCAACTGTAGATGGGCAGAATATGCACGACAGACTGGAGCAGCTCATCAGACTAAGCATGCAAAGAGGAGAGCGCGATAATATAACAGCAGCGCTCATAAAGGCACAGTAGGAGGAACAGATGCTTGAAATAGGCTCTTTAATTGACGGAAAATACAAGATACTAAACGAAGTTGGACACGGCGGAATGAGCGTTGTGTACCTGGCTATGAATGAAAGGGCAAACAAACAGTGGGCAATAAAAGAGGTCAGAAAGGATGGAGTAAAGGATTTTGAGGTGGTAAAGCAAAGTCTTGTTGCGGAGACCAATATGCTCAAAAAACTGAGCCATCCCAGTCTTCCTGATATTGTCGATGTCATAGATGAGGATGACAGATTCCTTATCGTAATGGATTATATAGAGGGAAATTCTCTCAAGACAGCATTGCAGGAGTACGGAGCCCAGTCGCAGAAAAATGTGATAAAGTGGGCCAAACAGCTATGCGATGTTCTTGGATATCTGCACTCACAGAACCCGCCAATCATATATCGTGATATGAAGCCGGCAAACATAATGCTAAAGCCTGATGGAAATGTGGTGCTTATAGATTTTGGAACAGCAAGGGAATATAAGGAAAATAACATAGAGGATACGACATGTCTTGGCACGATGGGATATGCTGCACCGGAACAGTTTGGTGGAATGGGGCAGACAGACGCGAGAACAGATATATATTGTCTGGGAGCCACAATGTATCATCTTGTTACGGGAATGAATCCCTGTGAGCCACCTTACGAAATAAGGCCGATCAGAGAAATTGACCCAACATTGTCAGGTGGTCTTGAACGTATTATTACAAAGTGTACACAGCCGGATCCAAACAACAGATATCAGAGCGCAGCTGAGCTGATGTATGACCTTGAGCACTATACAGAGATTGATGACATGTATAGGAAGAATCTAAAGAGAAAGCTTGCGGTATTTATCACCACATCAGCTTTGACGCTGCTGCTTGGAACAAGCACAGTATTAAGCTATTGTGCGGCAGAACACAAAAAAAATGAAAACTATAATAGCATATTAAAAGAAGCGGATACCTATGACAATTATGACAATGGATATTACACGGCTATAGTCACCGACCCGACAAGGACGGAGGCATATCTTAAGCTGAATGACAAACTGACAGACGATTTTGTGCTGGACAGGGATGAGGCGCAGATATTGAACAGGCTGATGGTAGGTATAGATTGCAAGGACCACAATGGCCGGGTGCATACATATGATGTTATGGCAAAGCTGAAAGAAAAAAATCCAAAGGGATATGAGGATGTATGCTATAAGATTGGTGAAAGCTTTTTATTCTACTACGAAATCAATGTGGAAAAAGACAGATACTCCAGTGCGGCGCAGTGGTTCAAGGAAGCGAAGGAGAATCATCCGGAGGCAGGAATATACTGTGAGATATCAGATTGTCTGACATTGATTAGCCAGTATGATGGAGCAAAGATACAACAGACAGAAAAAACATATGAAGAATACAAAAAGCTATGGAAGCAAATAAATGAGCTATATGCAAAATCAGAGAATTTTGACAGCTTAGACGCAAAGATTCAGGTATGGAATGAGATAGATGATATAGTTGACACAAATATCACATCATTTATAGCAGTGACAGATAAGGATAAAGTTATGGATTTATTACAGACAATAAAGGACAAAACAGAAAAGCTGGATAAATCCATAATGCGCGAGCAGATAACAGGATTGCAGGATAATATAGACAAAACAATTGAGAAGGCACAGAGCGTGAAGGAGGAAAACAAAGATGACTTATAATCAGTACAGGATGATATTTTACGTATCCTTCACGGCATTTGCCATAATGCTTATAGCTTCAATAGTCATACTTATAGTGCTTGAAATACCTAAGGTCATAGGTGCACTTACCGGAAAATCTGCTCGGAAAGGAATTGCAGCAATTGTACAAAAGCAGACAGCGGGACATATTGACATAACATCGTCCGGTCCGATAGCACCGTCATATAACCTGGCAGGGGAGAATAAGAAAAAGCCGGGATATACACAAAATATAGATGAAACTACTGTGCTGGATGCACCGACAGAAGTATTGCAGGATGAAACCACAGTATTGGAAGATATAACCGAAAAGCTGCAGAAAACCAATATCAGGTTTGAAGTGACAAAGAAAATAGAATTTATACATACGACAGAATGTATCTCATAAGGAATGGAAAATAGCGAATGTCTAAATTAAAAGTAAGCATAAAAAAATCGACCGTTACTGCCATGATGAAGGCAGGACGAAAGGAAAGAATAAATGAAACCGAACTAAGCCAGCTAGCCAGAATAAAACCATGTGGAATCATGCATGTGACAAAAACAAAAAAAGACAGTGTCATATATACGTGCCCTGCAAATATAAATCTTACCGATAGATTGAAAAAAGCCATAAGCAAATATGATTTCTTTTTCATGATTGAGCAGATAGTAATAATGGTTGAGGATGTATACAATAACGGACTGAACGTAAACAGTGTTCGTTTTAATATGGATGACGTATACATAAACGAGATGACAAAAGAGATGTACTTTATATATTTTCCGATAGTAGGAGGACAGGAAAGTGCAGATATTGTCGGGTTTATAGAAAACATAATTTATACAATGACACCTGTTATCAATGAGGATACGAATTATATATCCAGATTTATGTATTATGTCAGAAGCTTCCATGGCTTCAACGGCAATGCAATAGAAAAATATATCTCACGCGAAGAGCGTGCAGTTGTGAACGTGCTGAAAAACAAAGCAGTGACAATGCAGCAGACAATGCAGCAACAGATAATGCAGCAACAGACAATGCAGCAACAGATAATGCAGCAGGTAATGCAGGGCAGCATGGATGGAACTACAGTGTTGTCAGATGATGGCATATCCGTACAGCAGATACAGCAGATGCAACCGGTGAACTATCATTTTGCAAGTCTTACAAGGCAGGTAACAGGTGAAAAGATAGAGCTTGGCAAACCGTCGTTTGTGCTGGGAAAGAATCCGGAAAAGTCAGATTATGCGGTAGCAGGCAATACGAATATCAGCAGGGTGCATGCAGTGATAACCACGCGAAACGGACGTTATTATGTAATGGACCAAAATTCTACTAATGGCACATTTATCAATGGAAGGATAATAAAGGCGGGGCAGGAAACAGAGATATTACCGGGAGACTGTCTGATGTTAGCTAATGAGGAATTTATATTTAATGAATAGAAAAGTATTGGAGTGCGAAAATGGATGAGAATGAAAAGAAAATAGTAAATTTTATAGACGAAATCAGGGGACAGACACACGAATTGGAGATACCCATAAATATATCTGCAAATACTTTAATAATAGCATTAAAAAGAGCATATGATTTAAATTTAGATGAGAATAATACTACAGAGTGTTATATGGCATGTGAATATCCAATAGCATTTTTAAAAGGGAACAGGACACTTGCAGATTTTGGAATCAGAAATGGTTCATCAATTATATTCAGGAGATAATGAAAATGGATAATTTTGGATGGTCAATAGCTTTAGTTCCGGGAACACCTCTTATTATAGGAGATACGCCGGATGCTCATATACAGCTGCAGGGGGCTTATGGAAGGGCAGCAAGAATAGCATTGCAGATGGATAAAAGCATGATGTATTCGATACTATCAAAGTATAGTGGTGATTACGATACATGTGTTAATGATAAAATAATACAGAAATCCGCTAAGATAAATAATCATGACTTTATATCGATAGGTGATTTTATGGCATATTACAATAGAGGAAAGATTTATTTTGATTATGGAGTTATCAAAACTAATGGTGTAGATGTCAGACCGGAAAGTATGAGTATACAGACAACATACCCTGTTTTTATTCGTAATACCAGGATACAGGTGAAAATGGATGAGACTCCGATAGATATACTTGAACCCGGAACTGTACCTAAAAAGCCAGAATTAAATTTGATTACAACATTGTTTCCACCAGTATTTATGATGGCAATGATGATGCTGCTTAAAGGTACAATGAGCGGATCAAGTAGTTCATTTATGATGTTTAGTGTATGTTCAATGGGAGTGGGTGTACTTACATCAATATTTGGTATTGTAAACAGAGAAAAGCAGTATAAGAAGACTTGTATTGAACGACAAGATACTTATAAATTATATATCGAAAAGAAACGTAAAGAAATTGAGAATATTCGAAGAGAGGAGCTGGATTGCCTAAATGATCAGTATTACAGTACAGTACAGGATATAAGTCATATAGAAAATTTTGATACAACTTTGTTTGACCGTATTCCAACAGATCATGATTTTCTGGAAGTGTACTTAGGACGTGGAAATGTAGAGTCATTACGTCAGATTAATTATAAGAAACAGGAGAAGCTGGAGGTTGGAGATGAATTAAGTTGTATTCCAAATCATGTTGCCGATGAATACAGAGATATAGAAAAAGCCCCTCTTACATTGAGTCTCAGGGATGCTAATGCTGTTGGAATAGTGGGTAATGAAGAATCACTTTATTGCATGATGAAAAATATAATAGTGGATATAATAAGTAGGCAATATTATGGAGATATTAATCTTTATGCATTGATAGATAAGGATGAAAAAAAATACAAATGGTTAAAAAACCTAAAATCAATACAGGGAACCGGAGAATGTCGAAATATAGTTTGTGATCAGGAAAGCAGAAACAGGGTGTTCGATAATCTCTATAAAGAGCTGACATTGAGACAGGATGAAAATACAAGTGGAAGATTTAATATTGTCGTTGTTATGGAAGACTATGGAATAAAAAGTCATCCAATTTCTAAGTTTATAGAGCATGCTTCAGAACTTGATACAGTATTTTTGTTTTTTGAGTCAAAGCTTTCACTGTTGCCACTTTACTGTAGTCATATCATAGATATATTTGATTATGAGAGTGCCATGGTATATGATTCGCAGAATAAGATGCATAAGAAATACTTTGAGTATGAGAGTATAGATGATGAAAGTATGGAAAATATAGTCCGCATTCTGGCACCGGTAGAGTGTGAAGAAATCAGTCTTGCAGGAGCATTGAGAAAAAATATTTCATTGTTTGAACTTCTTGGAGTTAATTCAGTGGAAGGATTGAATCTTGATAGCAGATGGGAAAATTCAAAGATATATGAGACGATGGCTGTGCCACTTGGTGTAAATGTTAAGGATGAAATAGTGTATCTGAATCTTCATGAAAAATTTCATGGACCGCACGGACTTGTGGCAGGAACAACGGGTTCTGGAAAAAGCGAGATTTTGCAGACATTTATACTTGGAGCAGCTACATTGTTTCATCCATATGAGATTGGATTTTTGATAATTGATTTCAAAGGAGGAGGAATGGTAAATCAGTTCAAGGATTTACCACATCTGATTGGAGCTATAACTAATATAGATGGAAATGAAGTACAGAGATCGTTAAAATCTATCAAAGCAGAGCTTATGAAGCGGCAAAATTATTTTGCGGAGGCCGGTGTAAATCACATAGATAAATATATTCAGTTATATAAAGAGCATAAGGTATCTGAGCCATTGCCACATCTTGTGATAATAGTTGATGAATTTGCAGAACTTAAAGCAGAACAGCCTGAATTTATGAAGGAGCTTATTAGTACAGCACGAATAGGTCGAAGTCTTGGGGTTCATCTTATACTGGCCACTCAAAAACCAAGTGGAGTTGTAGATGGACAAATATGGTCAAATTCAAAGTTTAAGCTGTGTTTGAAGGTGCAATCAAAAGAGGATAGTAATGAAGTATTAAAAACACCATTGGCGGCTGAAATAAAGGAACCAGGACGTGCTTATCTCCAAGTTGGAAATAATGAAATATTCGAGTTACTACAGTCAGCATACAGTGGGGCAGCGGCTGTATCAGAAGGGGAAGAAGAAGATAAGGAGTTTTCAATTTATGAGTTGGATTTTTCTGGCAAAAGAAGTCTTGTTTATCAGAATAAGAAGAAAAAACAGAAAAGCAAAACACAGTTGGAAGCAGTTGTGGATTATATAAAAGATTTTTGTGAGCAGACAGGTATAGAGAGGCTGCCAAGTATATGTATGCCACCGCTTCCGGAAACAATTGCTTATGAACAGTCAGAGAAAAAGTCAGGAAGTGAAATATGGGTAAACATAGGTATAGTTGATGAACCGGAGCGTCAGCTTCAGGAAAAACTGGAATTAAATCTTTCAACGCAGAATTATATGATTATAGGTTCAGCACAGAGTGGAAAGACTAATCTGTTACAGACAATCATAAGAGGAGTAGCTGAAAATTATACTCCTCAGGAGGTTAATTTATATATCATAGATTTTGGTTCCATGATATTGAGAAACTATGCAAATTTAAATCATTGTGGAGGAGTGGTATGTTCTGATGATGATGAAAAGCTGAAGAATCTGTTTAAATTATTGAATAAAGAGATTAATTTAAGAAAGGAAAAACTTGCAGAGATAGGTGTAAGCTCATTTTTTGCATATAAGGAAGCCGGAAAAACAGACCTTCCACAGATAATTGTCCTGATAGATAATATGACAGCTTTAAAGGAGATGTATTTACAGGATATAGATTATTTATTGCCTTTATTCAGGGATGGAATTGCTGTTGGAATGACATTTGTAGTAGCTAATTTACAGACATCAGGAATTGGACAGAGGTATCTAAGCAATTTTGAAGGAAGAATAACATTGTTTTGTAATGACTCTTCAGAATACAGTATGATGTTAAATGGGGTACGTTTGTCTATTCCTAATACACCGGGACGATGCATGGTGCAGTTGGATAAAGAAGTATTGGAGGCACAATTGTTTATATCATTTGAGGGAGAAAAAGAATATGAACGTGTACAGAAGATAAAGAGTTTTGTCGATGAGCAAAACGATAAATATATAAATCAAAAAGCAAAAGTTATTCCAGAAATTCCAAAAGAACTGACATTGACATATATTCAGTCACAATTTACGGAAAGCATAAGTGATGACAAAGTGATAATAGGTCTGGATTATACAAGTATATTACCGGTGGCAGTTGAATTAAAGAGCGGAGATGTGCTCTCCCTGACAGGAAAGAATCAGACAGACAGGGAGACTTTTGCAAAATATTTCATGGATACAATTGTTCAAAAGGCATCCGGCAATACGGAGCTGTATGTATTGGATGATGCGACAAAGAAAATGGGAGAATGTGAATTTAATCCTAACACCGCAATGTATCTGACCTCATATCATGATGTACCGCCTATGATTGAGGAAATAAATCAGAGAATTGAGCAACGATATGAGATGTATTCGGCAGGAATGTTTGACGAGTTAGAGATGGAACCATGGATTATTCTTGTGATAGATAGTGCAGATATCATGTTGAATATGAGTGGAGATAATAAAATAATGAAATATATGAAGGACTGGCTCGGTAAATATAAGAACATGAAAATATTCGTATTTATGCCAGATATAGAAAATAATTCTATCAGCTTTAATTCTCCTGAGATGCTTAAGATAGTGAAAGATAACAGGCATTACATGGTATTTGATGATGTATGTAATATTAAGATATGTGACATCTCAGTTAGTGCAAGTAAAAAATATTCAAAACCTATAGAGACAGGGGATGCTTATTATATAAAGGACAATGAATTGGTAAAGATTAAAGTTGTCAGACAATCATGATGGAATACTGCTTAGCAGTTTTACCATAAATAAATTTAAAGGAGGCCAATGAAAATGGCAATTAACAAAGTCGATTATGACGTATTAACAACAGGAGTATCAGTATACTCAAATCAGGCGGGAGCAATTGATGATGTCATCAAAACCCTCGTAAATATGAATGGACAGTTACAGGATGGATGGACAAACCAGACAGCCGATGCATTCATCGAGAGATTCGAAAGTGAATACAAGCCTGCCCTTTATAAGGTAGAAGAAGCTGTACAGAGTATTTCTGATTTCATCAACAGCTACATGCAGAACAGACAGGACGATGATGCAAGAGGAGCCGCAGCAGTAAGAGGCTAATCAGAGTCATTTTTTGAAGGTAAATGCGGCATTTGCCGCATTTACCTTCAATATCCTATATGAGAATGAATGATAAGGAGAATAATGCAATGGTACGAGACTTTTCAGGCGAGGCAAAACAGGAACTCCTGCAATATGTGGATAGTATAATATCAAAACAAAGATGGGAAGAAATAGCAAATACAATAGTATTTTATAATGTCAGTATTCCCGTTATAGTTAGCCGGTTGGGAATTAAGGAATGTATAGATAGTGTTGGAAATTATTATAGTAATTTGATCAATAAAAACAAGGCAACAAAACGGCAGATAGAAGAAATATTTGCAAATGTACAAAGCATAGACACAAAATATATGGGAAAACTCTCACAGTATATAAATACAGGAAACCTGTGGGTTAAATATATAGATGATCTTTCGGGGTTAATTGATCCGAATGGCGGAAATCTTGATATTAAAAAATATAAAGCAATTTTGGATGCGGATAAAGAGAAATTGAATGCAGCAAATATGAGTGTGGTTAAAACACTTGTAAGTGATGGAAAAGTGGATGAAGCAACTGATTATGTGGATGTAGTTGATAATCTTGATTTGACATATGATGAATTTATGGCGTTAAGCGATGAGGAGAAGATGGCATATTTAAGTGGAACTTCTAATTGGCTGACTACATTATATCCTAATGTTGAAATGGAAGAGGGAATATATGAGATAACGGTACCGCTCGGTGTGGATATGTCTGCTACTTATAATGTAACGGTATCGGGCTCAGTAGAGACTGATAGCAGTGAAACTATAAATGTAACGATTGATCAGCAGCAGATAGTGCTTGCTAATGCACAGAAATTTGAGATTGATAATATGTCATTATCATTAGATAGAGATGAGGCTAAAAT
>ULSJ01048623.1_pt1 | contig 15607 bp, 13 predicted proteins | sample 1956291 | NCBI WGS metagenome assembly ULSJ01 (sample SAMEA4835705, study PRJEB28245) | human gut metagenome | biome: gut microbiome; material: fecal sample | place: Denmark | collected 2008 | reverse complement strand
GCGACTTCTACAATTTGAAGTTGTATGCTTTTTTTGAAGCAGGTGACATTTTGGATACAAATGGATATGAAGCCAAAGGCTTGAACAATGCCAACCATAGTTTAAACAAACTTTATATCGCTTTAGAAACGGCAACCTACATCTGAAGTATATGAGAATTGTAAATTCGAATTTATCTAACAGCCTGACACAGTTCAGCTGACGCCCCCGAAATGGCGTACTCCAGAAGCCTGTTTGTTAGGGCTGGCTGTAATTGGTGGAAGCATCGGTGCTTATCTCGGTATAAAAGTATGGCATCACAAGACCCTGCATAAGAAATTTAAGTATGGCATACCAGTCATTATCATCCTTCAGATAGTTTGCATCTGCCTTGTATGGTTTAGATATTAAGAATAGAGCCTATATCCGACATCATTTGTTAGATATAGGCTCTTTCTTTATTATTGTAGAATGTAGGAAGTCACATACTCCAGATGACCGGCCAAGATTTCATCAACATCTAATGAATGCGGATTGCCTCGGTCATTCTTTTCATCACCTACAAGACTTATATATCCATCATCGTCTACACGAACTGAAAGAATTACCACATCGCAAGGTTCATCATAATCATATGCCGCTATTATGGGACATTCACCTTCAAAATGGTATTCATAGCCATCGTCAACCCTTGTTCCAAGATGACGGAGTACATCTGCGAGTTCTTCTTGTTCTCTACGCTTAATATCCTGTACGCTATCATAGATAGTGAAATTCTTCAACCTTGCGGTGCGTTCTGAATGTGTTTCTTCACCATTATCTTTGACATCAAATTCGTGGAACTTGATAGGCACATAATCGTTAACATCGCTCGGAACCTCCATCCAAGAAATATTACTCACGTCAAATCCTCTGTCATAGAGAAATTCTTCAATCTCATCAGGGCACAAACTATCTACCACATTCAACAGTTCAACCCTTACATCAGTGTGGTTTAATACTACAATCTTCATAATCAAAAATCTTAATCGTTAATAATCAGTTCATCTTTATACACAGACAACTCTTTTCCGTTTGTCAAGCGAACCAATAGCTCCAAACCATAGTCGTCTATAACTTCACCTTCTGAATATCCTTTGTAAGGGTGGAGAAGAGTACAGGTACTACCAATCAGTGTAGTTTCATTGTCATAACCATACATAGCACTAAAATTTTAAGTTTTACTTTTCCCTCATTTATCATCTGACTGACCTGAAGGATGAATTCTGTTGCTTGAAATGGAGCAATGATACTTGTGCAAGGTTTTATAAGAAATACTACCGACTACTGGCGTGTGGAGATTTCGAAATAAATCGAAGACATGACCTTGAAACTAGAAAATCATTGGTTCTACATTTGCAACTGAACTCACCAATCAGGTCATTGATATAATCTTATAGAAAGGACAAACCTCGTATAACAAGATTGGCATTACCTTTGTTCAAAAAAATACAAGTTAAAGAAAACAAAAAGGGACTTATAACTGTTATATAAGTGAATATGCATATTAACAGGCTAAGATTTTCTATTAAAGTTCTTTTGTGAAACAGCCTTAATCGGAAAAGAAGCACGAGAATTGGAGGGTTTGAACATTTTACTTCAGTCCCTCCAATTTTGGATTATATAATAAAAAAATAGAAGGTTAGTCATTCCGATATTGAGCTAACCTCCTATATACCATTGCAAAAATGCAATATAATTATAGATTTATATACTTATATAATTATATAATCATTATTTAACTTTCTCCATAAATTCCTTGGCAGGCTTGAATGCCGGAATGTTGTGAGCAGGGATAATGATTGTTGTATTCTTAGAAATGTTTCGTGCAGTCTTTTCCGCTCTGTGCTTAATGATAAAGCTACCGAATCCACGAAGGAACACTTCATTTCCATTGATCATTGAGGTTTTAATGGTATCCATCATACCTTCTACAACAGTTAATACAACCTGCTTCTCCAAACCTGTCTTTGCAGCGATTTCGCTGACAATTTCTGCTTTTGTCATAGTTCTCTATCTGATTATTTATAAAATTCAAAAAAGGATTGCAAAGGTAATGCTTTTAAAAGAAAGAAACTCTTAATGACTCGACTAAAACATCTCAATTAAAGAAAAAGTCTGATTAACTCAATGCTAAGTGAAGGATTACCATTACCCTTTAGGACAATTTTGACAATATGCTATTTATGAATTAAAAGGTAATGGCATATCGTTTTTAAACTATATTCACAAAGCAAGTATTAGATGCGTAAAAGTGTTCTAAATAAAAAAAATGCTTCAAGATGCGTAAAAAATACGTTTTTTATTTGGTTGCGTATAAAATACATATTATATTTGCATTGTTAATTAACAAAATCATTAGATAATGAGTGAAAAAATGTATTCCTACAAGTATCCACATCCAGCAGTAGCAACGGATAGTGTCGTGTTTGGATATGATGGTAAACAGATGAACATTCTTTTAATTGAACGAGGAATAGAACCATTTAAGGGTTGCTGGTCATTGCCTGGTGGTTTTATTCACATGGATGAAACTGCAGAAGATTGTGCGTTGCGTGAATTATCAGAGGAGACTAATGTTAATGATATTTACTTAGAGCAATTTCACATATTTAGCGCAGTTAATAGAGACCCCCGTGAAAGAGTACTTTCAATCGCATTCTTTGCATTAGTTAGAAAGTCAGACTACAATCTTATAGCTGGTGATGATGCAGCTAGAGCCGAATGGTTCAATATTAATGAACTCCCCCCTCTGGCATTTGATCATATTGAGATAGTAAATATGGCAAAGGATAAGTTGCAAGATGCATTGAGGGTTAAACCCATTGCCTTCAAACTATTAGATAAGAAATTTATAATGAGCGAACTTCAAAGATTATATGAAATAATTTTTGAAACTCAGTATGATAGACGAAATTTCCAAAAAAAGATGCTTGCAACTGGATTTATTAATGACGAAGGACTTTGCGACATACCAATGCGTTGTAGAGCTCCTCAAATGTTTTCTTTTAATGAAGAGTTATTCAATAAAGAAGTTGAACTAAAAACAATCAAAAAATATCCATTCGACTTTTAAACAAGAAATATTAAAAAAATAAATATAAGTATAGTATGGCAAAAACAATTGGTATTGACTTAGGAACCACTAATTCAGTGGTAGCCTTCAAAGATGCAACTGTTAGAGTAATTGCAACAGGTCCAAATAATGAAGATTTATGTCGCTCTTGCGTTGCTGTTGACAGAAGTGGTAGTTTTATAGTTGGTAACGCTCCATATAAAAACTGGAAACGTTATGCTCCTAACATTGTTGTTTCGGCTAAGCGTCTAATGGGTGCTGCTATTTCTGATACACAGGTACAAAAAATGAAAGCTGATAAGGACATGTATCCATATGGTATCTCTAAGTTCTCTGGTGGTACTGAAGATTCAGTGGCAATTATTATGAATGGACAAGAATATACACCTGAGCAAATCAGTGCAGAGGTTCTTCGCCAACTTAAGAATGATGCTTCTGTAAAATTAGGCGATGAAGTTACTCATGCTGTCATTACTGTGCCTGCATATTTCAACGAAAAACAAAAATCTGCTACTCGTAAAGCGGCAGAACTTGCAGGTTTGAAGGTTCAACGTTTGTTAGCAGAGCCTACTGCCGCAGCTATCTCGTATGGAGCTGATAAAATGTCTGCTGATGAAGATAAGATATTCCTTGTTTACGACTTTGGAGGTGGTACTTTTGACTTGTCTATACTTGTAGCCTCAGGTGGAAACTTTATCGAATCCGGAACAGGTGGTGACAGATGGTTGGGTGGTGATGATATTGACCGTCTATTGTCTGAACATATTTTATCAGAGGCAGGTAAAGCTCATAATGTAGATATTCATGAGATCATTGATGGATTACCAGAAAGAAACAAACATGCATTCCAGGGAGAATTTAAAACAGAAATTGAGAGTGCGAAGAAGGCGCTAAGCCAAGCAGAATCTGCTACTGTATCAATTTTTGACTACCTAGAAACAGCTGATGGAGATCCAATCGATATTGAAGTTACAATTACTCGTAGCGAATTTAACTCAATGATTCGTCCTTTAGTTCAGAGAACAATTGACTTGATTGATGAACTTTTAATTAAAACTGCATATCCTATTGAAACAATTGACAATATCTTGCTTGTAGGAGGTTCTTCATGTATTCCTCTTGTGAGAGAAATGTTATGCGATAAATATGGTAAGGAAAAAGTTCTGTCTTCAGAAAAGCCAATGCTTGCCATTGCAGAGGGTGCAGCCATTCTTTCTCATTCTATGGGAACAGACGCTGAATGTCCAAGCTGTGGTAAAACAATTCCTGTTGGAACTGATATTTGCCCATTCTGTGGAAGTACAATTGGTGGTATGATTACTCCATCTTCAGCAAATGAAGGAGGCGTCAATATTAGTATCACTACAAAGCACAAGTACTTTATCGAGACTTGGGATGATGCAGATACCTCACATTACACAAAGATTATTGATGAGAATGAGGTGTTGCCTAATGAAGTAAACAAAAAATTCCACACGCTGGTTGACAATCAAAAAGTTATTGCAGTAAAGATATTTAGCGATGCAGAGAATGGCACATATGAGCATCAAGGTACTGGTTTCTTAACTATTACCGAAAGTCTTCCAGTTAATAGCGAATTGGTGTTTATTTTTAGATTAACAGAGGATGAAACCATGAATGTTCGAGTTCGAGTTACCGCTACTGGAAAGACTCAGGACATTGTATTGGGACGTGGTTCATTGGATTCTCATTGTATGGAGGCTATTTCAAAATCGTTCAACGAAGTAGTAAATGATCCAAGTATCAGTGATGATAAAAAGAATGCGTTCATCGAAAAACTACAACGCACTATTGAATCAATCTCAAGTGGAACCAGAACACCTGAGAGTAAAGAGTGGCAATCATTTGAAAATATGGTTACAAATGCATCTCAAGTTGCTAAAGCTTCAGACGGAGACGATAATGATGTCATCTTAATTATTGCTCAAATTTTGCTTCAGAACTTCGGCAGATTTATGAAAGAAGAGGATAAGAATGCCATCCGTGCTGAGTTAAGCAATGTTCAGAATGCAAGTAACCCAATGGTCAAACAAGCTGCTATAGAGAAACTTAATGATCTGACAGAGAAATATGGATTGTTTACTCACGGATACATGTTTAACATTGTAGGTCATGATTCTTCTGATCCAGTTAGAGCTAATAAAGCGTTGGTAGTATTCAATCAGTTTATGGCAGCACTAAATGAGCATAACGTAGCTAAAGCTCGTGAAATACTCGATGCTAATATAAAATTACTAGAAGGAGTATCAATTCCTCAAGGTCCAGGCTCTATTCACTTAGGTGGTGGTCAATCTTAATTTACTGTAAATGGAAGATATAAAACAAAATAGCAAAGAGGGAACATATACATGCCCTGTTTGTGGAAAAGTCGGTATTAACAATTATCACAACGAGGACATTATCTGTCCTTGTTGTGGTAGCGACTTGTCAATATTTAGAGTGATAAATAATATTCCTACCTCAAGCACCAAACCTTCATACATATGGAAAGGTGTATCAGTAGTAGTAACCATTATTGCTTTATTCGTCGGATATTCATTGTTTAGTCAACGTAATGCCATTAAAATTGCCAATAGTGAGTTAAGCAATAAGAATGACTCTATATCTCTTTTAACGCAAGAGATTAGTTTACTGAACAAAAAACTAGATGAAAAAAAGGTCGAAATAGTATATCACAAGCATATCGTTCGTTCTGGTGATAACCTTTGGAATATTAGTCATAGATACTATAATACAGGTACCAGATATAAAGAAATCGCTCAGTGGAATAATATTACAGATTACAGCTCACTAAAAGTTGGTGACATTTTAATAATAAAATAGGCTCATGGGATTAATTAGTTGGATTAAAGGTCAATATTATAATCATAGACTTAATAAAGCAGACAAACTTGTTAAGTCAAGTAACCTGGTAGAGGCTAAAGATATTTACACGTCCCTACTTGGTAAGCAACAAGAGGCTGTTGTTCATCTTGCAAATATGCTATCGGAAAATAGTAATTCCGTTGATAGTTTATTAGCTAATTTTGATGAAATATTGAGATTGGCTACATTTGTTACCGATGAAAACAAGAATGGATATAAAGCAGAAACAGAAAAGCATATACGCAGAATGGAAACTTCTGCCGACAGTTATTTTGCAACGAAAGATTACCTTTCTGCTGTTCGTCTCATGCAGTCAATTGTAACTGTAAAAAATAATCCAACTAATACGGATAAGCTACACAGGTTTAAAGCCTATGAATTAATTGTATCATCTCAAAATCGAACAGATTACAAGGATTCATTAAATTGTGCGGTCAATGAGCTAAAATTAATGTCAGAGATATCATCTGGTGATGTACAAAATCTTAATAAGGAGTTCGTTGATAACTCAAGATATACTAGAGCCATATATTTCCTTTTACAATTTGTAGACTTATTCTCATGGACAAAGGATTGTATTATAAAGCATATTATTGAAATTATTTCTAACAATGATGCCGAAAAAACAAACATTAAGAGCATTTCTGATGTTTGTGAGAATTCATCTTTACATTTTGATATAGCCATTGCAATACACTCAGTAGCTAAGGAAAATGCAAAAAAGAAGGATTATCGAGCAGCAGTTCTATATGATCGATATTCAGCTGAATATCTGTCTTCTGACAATGGATTCAACTTTGAAAGATGTACTTTTATAGTCGAAGAAATAGCATCCAGAGGTGATGCAATAGAAGTTAAAGAGCTAATGAATCTTGCCAAAGATCTACATTTGTCCGAAACTCAAATCTCTAGCTTAACAAAGAAAATCTTAGATATATCTATAAGCACAGAAGAACCAAAAGCGATAAAAATCTGTCAACTTTTCAAGGGAAATAAAAGCTTTGATAAAGTTTATTGCAATAAGGCCTTAAGACTTTGTGAAAAAGGTAAGGTTTCAGATATTGACAAAACCGAACTTCTACAAATCATTAAAAATATATCTAATGAAGAGAACTACCCCGATCAGTTAGGCAAGTTTGTCAACTTCATTAATACGTATGATAGTGAGTTTTACAGTTCTGCAATCAAACGTATCATTGATATAAAAGACACTTCATTACTCAAGACATATTGGGTTATAAAGCCTAATGTCATATTCTTTAAGGAACTTATTTTGCCTGAAAATACTATATACGCTGATATAGTAAATTTCATTGTCGCAAATCATGTAATATTCTTAAACGATCAGGCTTTAAAAGACTCCTTCTGTAATATATTATCATCACGATTCAATGTCGAATATGTTCTATCTACAGCAGAAGCATTAATACAAAAAAAATGTGACGTTGAAACTTTCTATGTAACAACAATCATTAATCATGCCAATACAAGAAGCAAGGAGGAGGCTATTGCTATCATCAATCGTGCATTATCATTTGTTGTAAACAAGGATCTTCTAAAAAGTAAAAAAGAACTTATTCGCAAATTTATCCATGCGGGAGATTTTGTAGCTGCTGAGAAAGAGACTAGAACGTTAGATGGCATTGATGATGAATGCTTGACTATTTTGGCCGAGATATATTTTACTATTGCTCAGCGAGCCAACGATACAGAATCTAAGTTGGAATATTTGTTGAAAGTTATAGATATTTGTAAGACTAGTGAATTATATGATAGCTTTGCAAATAATAAGAACATCACTTACTCTTTATTGTCTAGTATTTCTTTGGGATACTACAACGATGGAAATAAAGAGAAAGCAAATCAAATATGTGCAGCTATAGCGCATAATCAATCAGCATGGCTATCTCTATTCATTAATCTATCTCAAAAAGAGTTAGCTTCAATTGGTGCGCTAAGCCAAAAAATTAAATTCATTGAGGATACTATCAGTGAAATTAATACTAATGTATATAAGAAACTGGCTATAGATTCTCAGGACTACAATAATCTATGGTTAGAATTGAGCAAACTTTACGTTCAAAAGACTCAATCTCAACCAAAAGATAAAGCTATTGTTAGTTTGGTAGCACTACGTGATAATATTAATTCAAACTGTAACTTAAATATAGCGCAAACTGAGGGCGAAGAACTAACTAAGATAATAGTAAAATTAAAGTGGACTTATGCAGTAGATCTAGAAAAAGATCACATGTACGAAAAAGCTATTGAACTATACGATAGCACCGTATCCGAAAATGTAAATTCGTATCAAAAACGTGCTGAAATGCGTGGCATTATATGTCATCTTAAGGCACATTCTATTAACCAAAACATTGAAGAAGCAATATCAAGAGCATTAAATGAAAAATCTTACCAAGCTCTTAGAGAAGATATAGCGTATCGATATGCTTGTCTACTTATAGAAGATGTTAGACCTTGTGAAGCAGTAAACCACATCAACAAATATCTTCCAGAAGAAAAACATCTATTAGATTTATGTAAAAACATCTTCGTAAAGGAATGCGAGCTAAAGTTAGATGAGTTTAATGGAAAAATTAAATGCATTCAAGATGGAACAATGACTGCTAAGCAAGCTTTAGCATTCTTGAAAGAAATCGATGTATATAAAAATTCGATTTCGAACCATCTAACTGATACGGCAGCTAAGTTCTCAAAATATAAGGTACAGGTAAGAGCCTATATTTTAAAATGCTTGTTTGATGAGGAGAATTATATTTCAGCTTATAAGGTTTTAAGAAAAATGCATCCCAACTTTATAGAAAATGGAATTGCATTCAGAAATATTGCCGTAGCTGCAATTGGTATAATCGAATCAGATTGCAATGATGACCAAATTCTGAGAGAAGCTATATCAATAGCATTGTCTGCTGTTTATAGCGATAAACTATTCATAAATAGTCTGGAATATACTTCATGGGATGATAAATACACATTCTCATTAGAAGATAGTTTGGGAAGAACCTCTAGTGAGGATTATGATGAAATGCCTGATAATGTCAATTTTGATGAGCCAGTTGAGAATCAAAATATCTCAATTAAAGATGTACAAAACAATCTTGTTATCAGACTAGAGACAGCTGTTCATGAAAAGCATATAAACCTAGAAGAATATTTTAGAAAAGAAAAAGAGGCGTTAGATAAGATTTTGGATCTAAGATTAGATGAGAAAATTATCTTATCTACTCCAGGTCTATGTGAAATGTTAGAAACTGCTGCGACAAGTGTTAAAGAAGCATTAGATTATGAATACAATCAGGAATACGGAAATCAAGAAGATGTATTGCATACTGGTGTTTTGTATAATTTAAATGATGAAATATACCAAGAATATCAACAAGCAATAAACTATCTTAATTCATGCAAGAAAGCTTTAGATAACGTTAATAATGTCAGACAAATGCAAATGGCATTTGAATCTAGATATATAAATGCCATAGAAAAATATGAAAAATTATTGTCACAGCTTAAAGGCTATTGTTCAAGTGCCATAAATAGTTCTATTAGCTCAAGAATGAATTATAAGGAATTTCTTGACACTTATGAATTAGTCTGTCAAAAACTGGATGAAATAAGTATTTCTTTATCATGTGCAAACTACGTTAATGGAGCAATTGTTCGTCAACTCAACGAACATGATTTAGCAGCCAGTGCTTGCATAGACTATATGGTAAGAATATACAACTTAGCCCCATCTAATGTAAGAGTAAAGGAGAATCTTGAAGGATTACTACTTAAACTTGTTGTTGACTGTGAAAAGGATAATCAATTATCTGATAGAAACGCATTAGCAAAAGCTCAACGTGATCTGAATGGCAAATTCAACTCATTTGTAGAAGATTCACGCATACAAGCAAAACTAAGTGTCATTATTGACAAGGTAAATGATGGGAAAATGAAAAACAACAAAGCGTTAGAGGAAGTATATGAAATATATAGGTCAAATTCTAATAATGACAGAGTTTGTCAAAACCTTGTAACTCTTTGCGATATGTGCATTATGCAATATGTGGTAAAAGACGCTTGGGGTTCTCAAGGGGTTAGGACAATTCTTAATGCATTGGGAAACAATATGAGTTCTACGTTCAGACGTCATGCTCATCCACTGGCTAAAACTTATCGAGAAATTTGGAGCCAACTACCATTAGATACTCGAATGCTTATTTTAGGTTTAGGAGCCCCTGGACAATCATTAAATGATAAAGGATTAGCATTAAAGGCTGGACTAAATTATTATAAAAAATTAGGTTCTGTAACCGATAGTGGTATAGGAGGACTTTTTGGTTAAAATAGTAAGTTATGAAGAATCCGTATAAGATACTTAATCTATCGCAAAATGCAGGTATTGCAGAAATTGCGAGATCACAAATGACTGCATTAAGAGCAGGTATTTATAATAATAAGGAAATATCTGAAGCTCAAACTATGCTACGTAAACCAGCATCACGTTTAGCTGCAGACTTTACATTTCCTATCCTTGATAAAGGAGAGGTAGAATTGCTATCTTCAACAATTAAGAGTGAAGATATTGATATGGCATCTCTTAATGTAAATAAATATGATTCATTGAAATAGGCATGAGTATGGATAAAATAAAACAAAGTATTGCAGAAAATACTGCTGCAATAATGAAAGAGGTCGTTACTCTTAAAAATGAAAAGGAAGAAATCATAAAAGACAACGAAAAGTACATTGACGAAATCTTTTGTGAGTTCATTTCAGTCGTAGATACATTTGAGCGTGCTGAACAAATTATTCGAGAGAGAGGATATGACCAGAACGAGGATGCAAGTAGAGGTATACAACGTGTCCTCAATGCTAAGAGAAAAGTATTGGCTGTTCTTGAAAAATACTCTGTAAAAGAAATTAAGTTTGAAGACAATCATATTATAGATGAATATTGTGTTACAGTTGGTACTGAGCCTGATGAAACCAAAAATAACGACGATATTATTGCTATAGAGAAAACTGGTTATACAAGGAAAGGAAGAGTTATCAGACCTGCTGAAGTAATCATTGTAAAAAATTAGAGCTATGTTCATATTTCAAAAGAATCAAAACATAGGTGATTATGTGGTAGTATTCCCGCATAAAGATAGCACTTATGCCCAAACATATCGTGTTAAAGACAAAGAAGGTAAAGTGAAATTTTTGAAGTTAATCTTTAAAGAGGAACTACAAACTTTTCAATACGACAAAGATGGAGAAATTATTGAAATAAAGATTGCCCAATCTCTAAATCATGAAAATCTTTGCACCTATGTCGATTCTGGAGAAATGGAAAAAGACGGTCATCAACTTGCATATATCGTAACAGAATATGTAAAAGGTGAATGTTTAAATGATCACATAACAAGAAATGGCTCTCTAAGCCAATTAGAAATAAAACAAATAATGTGTGCTCTATTATCTGCTATGGATCATATTCACACATTAGAACGACCAATTATCCATAATGAGATTTGCGTTGAAAATATTCTTTTAGATGTTGTTGGTAACTATAACAATCTTAAGCTTATAGATTTTGGTGCTGCGAGATTTGATGATTTAAATAGTAATACCAAAACATGGCATCACCAAAATTTGTTTTATGTTGCAACAGAGAGATTCTTAGGTGAAAAAAGTGTTTTATCTGATATATATTCTGCCGGTGTAGTTCTTTACAATTTAATGTTTGGAGTTATGCCTTGGGAAATTGAGTTAGCAGGTATGACACTTCAGCAAAAAGTAGAAACAATAATCGAGCAACGTAAAATGCCTTTATCCATTCCTAATGTACAGATAATGGAAATGGATCAAAGTCTATTAAAAATTATGGTAAAAGCTCTAGCTCCTGATCCTAGCCAACGTTTTTCTTCTGCAAAGGAATTCTTAGATGCAATAAAAGGTAATATAGAAGTAAATTCAGTACCTCTGTCAATGACCAAAATGAACAAAGAAGAAGAACAATCAAATTTGGCCCCTAAAATTGGTAATGGATTTGCCGATGTTGCAGGAATGCATGAGGTTAAAGAGATAATGAAAAAGAAAATTATCAATATACTTAAAGACCCTGAAAAGGCAGAGAAATTTAAGATACAAATTCCAAATGGAATGTTGTTATATGGCCCCCCAGGATGCGGTAAATCATTTATTGCAGAAAAGTTTGCAGAGGAAGCAGGTTATAACTATATGTTCGTTAAATCATCTGATTTAGCAAGTATCTATATTCATGGCTCACAAGAGAAAATCGGAAAGTTATTTGATGATGCTCGCAAAAATGCACCAGCCATTATCAATTTTGATGAGTTTGAAGCCTTAGTTCCAGACAGAAGCAAAGTAAATAATGCAAGTGAATCAGGTGAAGTAAATGAATTCTTATCACAAATGAATAACTGTGGTAAAGATAGAGTTTTCGTTATTGCTAGTTCTAATAGACCCGACTTGATTGATCCAGCTGTTCGTCGTAAAGGTCGATTAGACCACGTTATTTATATATCGTTGCCTGATAAGGAAGCAAGAGAAGGCATTTTCAAGATTCACATGAAAGATAGGCCAGCTAAGGAAAATATTAATTATTCCATCCTTGCTGAAAAGACAGAAAATTATGTTGCATCTGATATTGCATATATCGTAAATGACGCTGCAACGAGAGCCTTTGAGGATGATACTGAAATTTCTCAAGAATTACTAGAGGAGGTAATCAAGGAAAATGCTCCATCTATCAATAGTAAGGATCTTGAATTTTATACTCAGATAAAATCTCAACTAGAGTCATCACCTCAAAAGCAAGAAAGAAAAAGAATAGGATTTATTCAATAGAATTTATTATGGGATTTTTTGATATATTTAGAAAAAAAAGGGAGCCTGAAATGCCAGAAGCAGTTGCCAAAATTTTCAAGTTGTACTTCCCTGGAGGACAAGATGAACAGGTACGATTGGTCAATGGTCTTATAAAGGAACTAAATAATAAATACGAATATAAGGTTGTAGCAAACAATTATGTATTTGTATTAACAAGCTTGTTTATGGATGATGATAAGAGCTTATCTCGTGTAACAGAGAAAGTTCTGAATCGAATCAATAATCCTTTAAGCCGTGAAGAGATTAAAGTTATCTATAATTATGCAATCCAAAATAATGAGCAGCTATCAATAACATTAGGGCTATTACAGAAGATGTACGATATGTGCGACACAGGTACAGATTTAGATGAAATGCCGCAAGGATATGGCGAATTTGGTATGGATATTACGAACCCTATACCAACAAATGGTGTCCCTGATAATGAAGTTTATCTTAGAAGATTAAGGCTGCCCAATGGTGATAAAATTACTTGGGACAGATATGGTTCATGTAAAGCAGAGAACATTGATGCAATTATAGATCACTATAAAATAATGGACACCTTTGGGAATACTATATGCAGTCTATATATCTGTCCATATAATAGGAAAACAAGTGACAGACGTCCCAAGGGATTTATTTTTGAAGGTGATGCTATAAATATTAATCAACCGGTTCGAAATAATACTAAGGCAACGATTCTACAAGAAAAAAAGACTTCATATGTTGTGGATGAAAATGGTGAGCCAATGCTTGTATTCTATAGACCAAAATCCAGGTTGTATGTTAATAGACCAGGAAAGGATGATACAGTTGCGTATTTTTTGAATATTCGCAGACCTTTACTAATAGATGTAACAGGCCAAGAGCAAATATCAATTCCACCTATACCAGATGAATGTGATGGTATTATTATAAAAGGATTTGGTATATACAACTCTACGGCTTTTGTCATAAGAGACAAATCACAATCAATGGAGTTCCCACTTTAAACATAGTTCAACATGAGTAAAAGAGTAACGATAAGCATTGAGTGTCCTCATTGTTCAAACCAATATCAAGATGATTTCTTTAGAACTATTTGGGGAGAACATGAATCTTTACGCAATATGGTCATGGAAGACCGTGTAAATATAGCAATATGCCCTCATTGTGGACATAAGTTTCACCTACCTCTTGCTATGATGTATGTTGATGTCGTTCAAGGGTTCGCTGTTTGGTGGGAGCCTAATCATGATCCCGGTGTTGATTCAGATACTAGAGGTTATGCTCAAATGTTTGGCCCAGATTCATACTATGCTAAAGCTCCAAGAATTGCTGACTGGAATGAGTTTAAAGAGACAATTAATAAATATTATAGAGGTGAATTAACAGGTGGCAAAATCACAAAATTTGATGTATCTGCATTAAAAAAGAACGCTACACAAAAGACAAGTGGATGCCTAGGTTTATTACTAGCATTACTTATACCATTGTGTTGTCTCTTTGCATATTGCTTTTAAATAGTTGTTACAAGATATTAATTAAATCGGAATTTAGTAATGAGCTAAGTTCCGATTTTTTGTATGCGTATTTATGTTACGCATTTATTAAGTCGTTCTCCCCTCTTTTATATGAATATTACTACCATTTTCCAGCAAATATTGTAAAATACTGTTAAAATTACGTTAGATGTGTATTTTTTACGCAATTAAATTTGGAGAATTAAAATTTTGCCTTTACCTTTGTGTCATATTTACACAATGAGAGTATTTATTAATTGAATTATAAACTTCTAATAAATAAATGGTATGGCACTTTTTAATTTTTTCAGCAAAAAGAGAGAGAATGGTAACAATGAATCATTGCAACTCGCAAACAACATTGGTAACTCAACAATGAGTATGTTAAACAATTCAGGCGATGACTATAGCGGTGTATCAGCACAACCTCTTAGAATCACTCTGTCAACAGGTTGGCCTATTGATCTTATCTACGGATACCTTAACAAGAATTATGAACAAAAAGGTTATGAGGATGCAATGCTTAATAGCAACCTCACATTTCGCGATATGAACAAGGATATAATCAAAAATAAGATCCTGATGGTATTCCGTGAAATCAATCTAAATTATGATGCAATGAAAGAGGACCTTGATACACGTATTAATACTTGTAATGCTGCAGGTCTTCTGACAAATTTGGCAGAATTAAATAGACAAATGAGTGTGATTACAGCTCATAAGAATGAGTTAGCTAAAATGGAAAGTGACTTCCGAAATAATGCAAATGAGGCATCAATTCCTCTTCAGTCATACGAATGTGGTTTCTTACGCGGTGTATCAACAATTACAATGGCAACTCCATCGAGAACTCAGCAGCTAATAACACCTGTTCCACCTACAATGGAGAACAACAAAAATATTATTGGATAAACAGACAACAATAATAAAGAGATAGAAGAATATTAATATTAAACGAAGCAACGATATGAATATGTGGTCAAAATTAGGTTGTATGCTAACAGGTTGGAGTTCATAAGTGTTAGCACAATGCTCAGAAGCTAGTAAATGTCAGCTAAGTAAATATACATCAGCTTTGATGATCCTAATCTTAATTTGGAGTGTTACAGGGTTTTGTTTTGCCCAACGTTACATCGGCCTTCCAGTCTGGGGATCATGTTTGGTTTCATTGTTCTTTGTGACAATCGTTATTATGATTGAGAGACAAATTATTCTAACGACCGAAAAGTCTTTCTCTATG
>ULSJ01054368.1_pt1 | contig 15813 bp, 12 predicted proteins | sample 1956291 | NCBI WGS metagenome assembly ULSJ01 (sample SAMEA4835705, study PRJEB28245) | human gut metagenome | biome: gut microbiome; material: fecal sample | place: Denmark | collected 2008 | reverse complement strand
GAACATATACTAAAAAAACTACAAAATAATACTATATTTATAATTATTAATCTATATTTCATTTTATTACTCCTCAATAAAATATTACCAATCTTTTATAAACTCATCTGCAGCTAATTCCTTTTCTAAATATGGATTAATAAAAAATATACTACCACCTCTATTTCCAAAAGATATTTCTATTTTTGTTTTTTCTCCATTCCAAATATACATAGTTTTAATAGTTTTATCGGTTATTCCATAATCTTTTTCTAACGATTTCATTAACTTTTCCCAAAAATTATCTTCTACAAAAAACATTAATTTAATTCTATACAATCTATTATTCCAAAATTCTAAATAAATATTACGCTCAACTTTAAGTTCTCCTATATAAGGTTTTTTTAATTTTGCTATATATTCCATAGTATTATATTTCTTGTCATATGAAATATATTCTATATCATATATATCATTATCTGCTTGTACTTCTTGCAAACTTTCTCCCCAATAAAAATTTCTAAATCCATTTTTTTCATTTGGATAAGCTAAACATACATTAATCATACTGAATACTATAAAAAATAAACTTAAAATAAATATTTTTTTATTCATTACTCAATCTCCTAAATATTATATCTATTTTTTATTACCAACCTCTTATAGATCCATCTTTTTTTGCTTCATTCCATAAATATGGATTAGCCATAACAATACATGCATAATATCCTCCTAATGAACTTAATACTATAACTGTTTGCTGTCCATACCAATAATATTTATCATTTTCAAATTCAGGATATCCAAAATTAATTTTCATGCTATCTAATATGTTAATGTATTTTTCATTAGAAAAATATATACCAATCCAACATAACTTATTATTCCAAAATAAAAAAAATATATTATCTATTTCTTGACCACTTATATATGGATTAGTTAACTTTCCTACATAAAAAACACTATTAGTTTCTTCATCATATCCACTATATTTTAAATCATATACTTCATCATTAGCCTGTACTTCTTGCAAACTTTCACCCCAATAAAAATCTCTAAATCCATTTTTTTCATTTGTATAAGCTAAACATATATTTGAAAAACTATATACTAAACATATAGTAAAAATAAATAATATTTTTCTCATCTTTTCATCTCCTAAAAAAATAGACAAGGTAATATATACCCTGTCTATTTTTATATCTATTATTTTTATTTAAAGTAAGCTACGCCAGCTTCAAATAATTTTTGATCTTTTGCACCTGGAACATTTTTCGCTACATATTTGCCAATACGTTCGGAGTGTCCCATTTTACCTAAGATACGTCCATCTGGACTTGTGATACCTTCGATAGCCCATACAGAACCATTTGGATTTACTTCAATATCCATAGAAGTATCGCCATTTGCATTTACATATTGAGTTGCAATCTGACCATTAGCTTTTAGTTGAGCTAAAACTTCTGGACTTGCACAGAAGCGACCTTCACCATGGGAAACAGCAATAGTATGAATATCTCCTACTTTTACGTTGTTAAACCATGGAGAGAGATTAGATACAACTTTTGTTTCTACCATGCAAGATACGTGGCGACCAATTTCATTGTATGTGAGTGTTGGATTTTCTGGTGTTAATTCTTGAATATCACCAAATGGTACAAGACCTAATTTGATGAGAGCTTGGAAACCATTGCAGATACCGAGCATTAAACCATCACGGTTTTTGAGTAAATCGCGAACAGCTTCTGTAATACGTGGATTTCTAAACATAGCAGCAATGAATTTACCAGAACCGTCTGGTTCGTCCCCACCACTGAAACCACCTGGAAGCATGATAATCTGAGATTTTTCAATGCCTTTTACAATAGCTTCAACGGATTCTTCAACCATGGAAGGAGTCAAGTTTTTAATAACGAGAGTTTCAGCTTGACCACCTGCACGATTAAATGCTTTAGCAGTATCATATTCACAGTTTGTACCTGGGAATACTGGAATGAAAATTCTTGGTTTAGCAAAAGAAGTTGGAGCTTTAGCAATGCTAGTTGCTGTATAAAGTTCACTTTGTTTTGTTTCACCAGTAGATTTACGTACATGAGTTGGGAAAATCTGTTCAAGAGGCTGAGTATATGCTGTTTCAATTTCATCAAGAGAAATTTTTACATCGCCACAGATAATTGCTTTGTCTGCAATTACGCTACCAAGTTCATATGCACCTACAAATTCATTTAAATCTACATCTTCATTTAATTCAAGAATGATTGTACCATAATCGCAAGCGAATAATTCTTTTGTATCAAAGCCATCAGCAAAAGCAAAACCGAGTTGTTCGCCAAGTGTCATTTTGCTGATTGCACTAGCAATACCGCCAACGCCTACAGTTTTTGCACTTGCAACTTTACCTGCATGAATTAATTCATAAACTTTATTGAAGTTAGCAGTCAATGTATCAATAACTGGCATTTCGAATTCATCACGAGTTGCTTTAACTACGATAACTTTATGTCCTGCTTGTTTAAATTCAGGAGATACAACTTTGTCTGCTTCTACCATATCAAGAGCAAAAGCGATTAAAGAAGGTGGTACTGTCATATCCATGAATGTACCAGACATGGAGTCTTTACCGCCAATAGCAGCTGTACCGAATTTATGCTGTGCCCATAATGCACCTAAAAGTGCAGCAAATGGTTTACCCCATTTTTCGCTATCTTTGCCAAGGCTTTCAAAATATTCTTGGAGAGTTAAGCGAACTTTTGCATAATCACCACCGATAGCTACAATTTTTGTAATAGCTTCTACGATAGAATATACTGCACCATGGAATGGGCTCCAGCTCATAAGATATGGATTGAAACCAAATGTCATAGCAGTAGCTGTATTTGTAGAACCTTCTAATAATGGTAATGTAGCTACCATACCTTCTGCAGGTGTCATTTGACGTTTACCACCAAATGGCATAAGCACAGTATTAGCACCGATTGTAGAGTCGAATTGTTCACTTAAACCTTTTTGACTGCATACATTTAAATCTTTTAAAGTATTAAGCCAAGCATCTTTTACTGAGCCTTCTACTTGTTTTGCTTGTTCAAAATATGTTTCGCCTTCTGGCATTTTTACTACAGCATCAGTATGCTGTTTTACACCGTTTGTCTGAAGGAAAGAACGTTTAATGCTAACGATATCATTACCACGCCAATTCATAACAAGACGAGGTTCTTTAGTTACAGTTGCTACAAGTGTTGCTTCAAGATTTTCTTTTGCAGATTCAGCTATGAATTTATCTGCATCTTTAGCATCTACAACAACTGCCATACGTTCCTGAGATTCAGAAATAGCAAGTTCTGTTCCATCAAGACCATCATATTTTTTCTTAACTTTATCAAGTTCAATTACAAGACCATCAGTTAATTCACCAATAGCTACGGCTACACCGCCTGCACCAAAGTCATTACAACGTTTGATCAAACGACTAACTTCTGGATTTCTAAATAATCTTTGTAATTTACGTTCAGTTGGAGGATTACCTTTTTGTACTTCTGCACCACAATGTGTTAAAGATTCAATAGTATGTTCTTTAGAAGAACCTGTTGCACCACCGATACCATCACGGCCAGTACGTCCACCAACTAAAATAACTACATCACCTGGTTTTGGTTCAAAACGAAGTACATTTTCTTTTGGAGCTGCAGCTACTACTGCACCGATTTCAAGACGTTTTGCTGCATAACCTTCATGATAAACTTCATGAACCTGTCCTGTTGCCAAACCAATCTGGTTACCATAAGAACTATAACCATGTGCTGCACCACGAGTAATTTTACGCTGTGGTAATTTACCTTTAATTGTTTCTTCAAGACTACGACGAGGATCAGCACTACCTGTTACACGCATAGCTTGATATACATAAGAACGACCAGAAAGTGGATCACGGATAGCACCACCAAGGCAAGTTGCCGCACCACCAAATGGTTCAATTTCAGTAGGATGATTGTGAGTTTCGTTTTTAAACATTACAAGCCAATCTTCTTGCTTTCCATCAATATTGGCTTTTACAACAATACTACAAGCATTAATTTCTTCAGATACATCTAGGTCTTGTAATTTGCCTTCTTCACGAAGTTTACGCATACCCATTACAGCGATGTCCATTAAAGTAACATCTTTATGAGTTCTGCCTAATGCTTCACGGTCATTTAAATATAACTGATAAGCATTTTTTATTGTTTCTTTATATTTACCTTCTTCAATATCAACATTGTCGATAGCTGTTGTAAATGTAGTATGACGACAATGGTCAGACCAATAAGTATCAATAACGCGAATTTCAGTAATACTAGGATCACGTTTTTCTTCTTTAGCAAAATATTCTTGACAGAATTTCAAATCTTCTTCACTCATTGCTAAGCCCATTTCATTTCTTAAAGCAATAAGTTGGCTATCATTCATAGAAATAAAGCCTGTAAGTATTTTTACATCAGCTGGTTCTTCCATAACCATTGCAAGTGTTTCAGGTTTTTCAAAAGAAGCTTCTCTAGATTCTACAGCATTAATGCAGTAATTTTTTATTTTAGCAAAAGTTTCATCATCAATATTACCAATTAAAGCAATTACTTTTGCACTGCGGATAACTGGACGTTCTTTCTGTGTAACGAGCTGTACACACTGTGCAGCTGAATCAGCAGTCTGGTCAAATTGACCTGGAAGAGCTTCTACTGCAAATACACGAGCATTTGCTATTTCTGGTAATTCTTCTTCATAAATTACATCTACTGGTGGTTCATAAAATACAACTGGTTTTGTCTGTGCATATTCTGCATCAGTTAATCCTTCAATATCATATCTACGGATAACTCTTACTTGTTCTATTCCTTCAATTGCAAATAACTCTTTTAAATCAGCAAAGAGTTTCTGAGCTGGAATATCAAAACCTTGGCGTTTTTCAACATACAATCTTCTAACTGACAATTTTATTCCTCCTGTAAATTAAGAAAAAAACTCACTTCTATTGTACATTAGAAAACCTATGATGTCTATTATTATGAACAAGAAAAGCTATTGTTTATAGATTTATTTTCATATCCATTAATATATAAATTTTCACTAAAATAATAAATCCTTCAATTTTACTTAGATTTTACCAAAAATATATTTATTCTTCTTATTAGGCTTTTATACTTATTTTCAGTATGAAAATTCCAATAAAAAACTTCAGGAGGATTATTTTATGTTTGATATCGGAAACAAACACTATGAATTTTTTGATATGCTCAATCAACATGCTAAATATTTTAACCAAGGTTCCAAAATAATGTATGATGTAATGATTAATTACGATACAGCTCAAACCAAAATGGAAGAAATAAAAACTGTTGAAAAACAAGCCGATTTAGTTACAGCAGAAACTGTACAAAAGTTAAATCAAGTATTCATCACTCCAATTGACCGTGAAGATATTTTCGCTCTTTCTTATGGCTTAGATGATGGTGTAGATAATATTCATGGGAGCCTTGAACGCGTCATCATGTACGAAGCAGGTCAGCCAAAAACAGATGGGCCAGCAAAATTATCTCAACTTTTAATTCAAGCTACAGAAGAATTAGTAAAAGCTACATCATTATTAAAAGATATTCGTAAAAATCATAATGAAATTCTTGAATGCACTAATCGCATTTTAACTTATGAAAGTCAAGGAGATACACTCTATCGCAGTGAAATGTCTTCATTATTCAAAACTGAAAAAGACCCTATTACGCTTGTAAAATGGAAAGATATTCTTCAATGCCTTGAAGATACACTTGATCAGACAAAACATATTTCTGACACATTAAAAGGAGTTGTTATGAAGTATGCTTGAGCAAGCTTCTATCTTAATTTTTATTGTTATTGCCTTAGCTCTTATTTTCGACTTTGTAAATGGTTTCCACGATACAGCAAATGCAATTGCTACATGCGTATCAACTCGTGCAGTCTCTCCAGCAGTAGCTATCATTATGTCTGCTATTTTAAATTTTGCTGGTGCCATGATTAGTACAGGCGTTGCCAAAACCATCGGTGGCGATATAGTTCAATCTGCTTCTATGGTAAATGAAGTCATCATTATCGCTGCTTTAGCTGGTGCTATTATTTGGAATTTAATAACATGGTGGTTTGGTATGCCAAGTAGTTCTTCTCATGCTTTAGTTGGTGGTATCATTGGTGCTGTAATCATCTCCGTTGGCTTTATGGGATTAAATGGCTATGGTATCTTAAAAATATTTTTATCTTTAGTACTTTCTCCTCTTGCTGCCATGGCAATTGGTTGGATTATACTACATATTATTTTTGCTATCTGTCATTCCATGAGACCAGCTACTGTCAATGATAATTGCAATCGTCTCCAAGTAATATCTGCTGCTTTAATGGCATTTGCTCATGGTTCTAACGACGCACAAAAATCCATGGGGATTATCACACTTGCTCTTTTAAGCGGTGGCTATATCGGTGCTTTAGAAGTTCCTACTTTTGTAAAAATATCATGTGCTTTTGCTATGGCTCTCGGTACTTCATTTGGTGGTTGGAAAATCATCAGAACTGTTGGCGGGAAAATCTTCCGCATGCAACCTGTTCATGGTTTTTCTGCTGATTTAAACTCAGCTGTAGTAATCTTTGGCGCTACACTTCTACATTTACCAGTATCTACTACTCATGTAGTTTCTGGTTCTATCATGGGTGTAGGTGCTGCCCAACGTGTTAAAGCTGTACATTGGGACGTTGCTCGTCAAATGCTTGTCGCTTGGCTTATGACAATTCCATGTACTGCAATTTTATCTGCTATTGTATATTTAATTTTACATTTATTCATCTAACACTTGATTTTTATTCTAATTTTATGTTAACATTATTACACATATATAAAATGCAATGAGCGGAAAAGTATAATTTTGTTGACTTTCAGAGAAATAGCGGTTGGTGCGAGCTATCAAGCGATAAAATTAGAAAGCTACCCGTGAGCACCTAGCAAAACTAGGCGCTATGCCAGCGATATCGGCATTAAGTGAGCTATTTGCTAACTAAGGTGGTACCACGGGAGAAGACCCTCGTCCTTTATTGGACGAGGGTCTTTGTTTTTTCGCTAAAATAAAGATTACTAAATTACTATTCATTAAACTTACTAAGGAAGTGATTTTATGCGTGAATTATTAGAATTACTAGAACATGATGGACGTCGTTCAATCAAAGAACTTGCTACGATGCTTGGTCGTTCTGAATATGAAATAGAAGAACAAATGAAAAAGCTAGAAAAAGAAAAAATTATTCTTGGCTACAACACTATGATTGACTGGGAAAAATACGGAGATGATAGCGTTTCTGCTATGATTGAAGTCAATGTTACTCCACAGCGTGAATTTGGTTTTGATGCTATCGCCGAAAGAATTTATCGTTTTGATGAAGTAAAAACTGTTTATCTAATGTCTGGTAGCTTTGATTTATTAGTTATCATTGAAGGTAAATCTTTAAAAAATGTAGCTGACTTTGTTGCTCGTCGTCTTTCTACAATCGAAGGCGTTACTTCTACACGCAGTCATTTTATGCTCAAACCTTATAAAAAAGATGGTATTATCATTGATGATAAAGAAACTGACCATAGATTGGTGGTATCACCATGATTGATTGGAATAAAAATTTAGCAACTACTGTACAACATACAAAACAATCCGGTATTCGCCGTTTTTTTGATATTGCTTCCACTATGGAAGATGTCATCAGTCTTGGTATTGGTGAACCTGACTTTGTAACACCTTGGACTATCCGCGAAAGCTGTATCTATGGCTTAGAACGTGGATATACTGCATATACTAGCAATAAAGGTCTTTATGAATTACGTCATGCCATCACACATATGTACGAAAGAGATTTTCAAGTAAAATACAATCCTAATGATGAAGTACTCATCACAGTTGGTGTTAGTGAAGCTGTTGACCTTGCTATGCGCGCTATTTTAAATCCTAATGATGAAATTTTAATTCCAGAGCCATGCTATGTATCTTATGCAGCTTGTGCTACTTTAGTTGGTGCCAAAGCTATTGCTGTACCTACTAAATCAGAAAATGAATTCAAAGTAACTCCTGAAGATTTAGAAAAATATATTACGCCAGAGACAAAAGCATTATTAATCGGCTATCCTAACAATCCAACAGGAACAATTTTAGAATATGATGAATTACTCGCTATTGCTAATTTTGCCCAAAAGCATAATTTAATTGTCATATCCGATGAAATTTATGGCGATTTGACTTATGGCGAACGTAAACATATTTGTTTTTCTGCTTTACCTGATATGAAAGAACGCAGTATCATTTTAAACGGTTTTTCTAAAGCATATGCTATGACAGGCTGGCGCCTTGGTTATGCCTTAGCACCAAAACCTGTAATTGATGCTATGAATAAAATTCATCAATACACTATGATTTGCGCACCAATAACAGCTCAAATAGCTGGACTTGAAGCTATTCGCAATGGTCAAAAGCATATGAAAAAAATGGTAGCTGAATATGACCGTCGTCGTCGTTTAATCTATGAAGGCTTTACTAGCATGGGATTAAAATGCTTTGAACCTAAAGGAGCATTTTATATTTTCCCTGATATTTCTAGCACTGGTCTTTCTTCTGAAGAATTCGCTGAACAATTACTTCTCCGTCAACATGTAGCAGTAGTTCCTGGCACTGCTTTCGGTGAATGTGGTAAAGGATTTATCAGAGCTTCTTATGCTACTTCTGTAGATAATATAAGCGGTGCTCTTGCTCGCATAAAAAATTTCTTAGATAATTTATAAAGAAAAAAGCTGATGTAAATTAAATTACATCAGCTTTTTTATTATTCTACAGCTTTACCAATAGCTTCATTAAATGTTGGGTGTGGGAATATTATTTTCTGTAGGTCTACTAGCGTTAATTCTTGTTGAATAGCTTGTGTAAATTGACTAATCATATCTGTAGCATGAGCACACATCATTTGTGCTCCCAAAATACAATCAGTTTCTTTATCCACTATTATTTTTATAAATCCTCTCTCTTGTAAGGATAATACAGTTTTACCATTAGCACCCATAGGATATTTTATGGTTTTTACATTAATTCCTTGAGCTTTCGCTTCATCAAGAGTCATACCTACAGAGGCGATTTCTGGATTAGTATAAATACAACTAGGTATTAATTTCATATTATAAATTGGCGCTCTGCCTAACATATGACAAACTGCATTTATTGCTTCTGCTGTAGCAACATGAGCTAATTGTATACCACCAATAACATCTCCACTAGCATAGATATTTTCTATATTTGTTTGATAATTTTCATTTACTTTTATCTTACCTCTATCAGTTTCTATTGATAGATTATCAGCAAAAAGATTTTGAGTATATGCTCTTCTACCTACAGCCATCAATACTTTATCTGCTGATATGATATATTCTGCATCTTTTTGTAGATACTTACAATTATATTTCTTTGTTCCTTCGTTATAGCTTATTTCTTGGACTAATGCTTTTGTTTGAATTTCCACATTGCGTTTACTCAATAACATTTTTAAACTTTGTGCAAATTCTTTATCCATATTAGCTAAAATTCTATCTAATGCTTCTAAAATAATAACTCTTTTTCCTAAGGAAGCATATAAAAAAGCAAATTCAATACCAATAACGCCACCGCCAATAATAGCTATTTGCTCATATACATTTTCATCATTTAATAATTCATCGCTATTTATAGTCAATTCAGCACCTTTTATTGGGGGCATAGCTGGCACTGAACCTGTGGCGATTAAAATATTTTTAGCTTCAATATTTTCTACTTTTTCATCACTTTGAATTGCTATCTCATGTTCGCCAACAATCTTAGCACAGCCTTTGATTATCGTTACTTTATGCATTTTCATCAATTTGGCTATGCCTTCACGAAGTTTTTGTATCACATCTTGCTTATGCAATTGCATTTTTTTCATATCAAAGGATAATGCTTGATAATCTAATCCTATTATGTCCGCTTGATTAGTCATCTCACGATATAAATCAGCTGTATGCAATAATGTTTTTGTGGGTATACAACCATTATTTAAACAAGTTCCACCAAGCTCTGATTTTTCAATTAAAGCTGTTTTCAATCCTTGTTTAGCAGCAAAAACTGCTGCTTCATATCCTGCTGGACCTGCCCCAATTATTGCTAAATCAAAAATTCCCATAAATCACCACACCTTTATAATTTACAAATCATCTTGAATTAAAGTTATTAAATCTTTACTCATAATTTTATCTTCAGTTAAATTTTCTATCCGCTCAATTATATTTCTTTTTATATACAAACAATCTTTTAATGCTTCTTTCAATGATAAAATAAAATTTTGCTCCATAGCGTCAGAATATATCTCTATCTCCTTGACTCTACCTTTATCTACATAAATATAAAATTCCACATTTCCCCATGAGAAACGTCTTTGCAAATGATTTGTAAATTGTATTTTCCGTCCAAAAATCCAATCCCAGTCGCTAAATTTTTGCATTAATTCATTTATCTTTAATTTATCAACAGAATTAATCACATAATCCACAGCTGAACAATTATAAATTTTCTCTGCGGATATTTTTATCTGCTTACACATTGACTCTACTGTAATATCAGCATTATATTCTTTTAAATTTGTTACACGTGATTTTACAGAATCCACGCCTTTTGATTGTAATTTAGCTTTATCTACATTTAAGAATTTCAGCATTTGTTCACTATCTACTGATAGCAATAAAGTCCCATGATGATAACAAAAATCTCCTTGTTTATAAAAAGCATTTCCAGAAAACTTCTTTTGCTCAATAGTTATATCATTGCGACCTGTTTTTTCTGCTTTAATTCCTAAAGCTTGTACAACCGTCAAAATTACGGATAATTGTCTATCTATATCATAATCTTCTTTTCTCACACAAAAAGTGAAATTCAAATTTCCCAAATCATGATAGACAGCACCGCCACCAGATAAACGGCGAGCTATTTTTCCACCATCTTGGATAAACTTTTCTACATGACATTCTTGCCAAGCATTTTGATTTCTGCCAATCACAATGGTGTGCTTATTTTGCCATAGATAAATTATCAATTCACCTTTATTTACAGTAGTAGTCAAATATTCTTCTTGAGCTAAATTATAATAGGGATTAAAGCCATCACCTCTTACAATTTTTATACTATTTATCATAATTAATCACTCTGCCTGATAGCGTAATATTGGTTTTCTTGCAGCTAAAACTTCATCTAAACGACGCACTACAGTATTAAGTGGCATTTCATGCATAATATCTGGATTTTCTATCGCAGTTTTATAAATTTCTTTATAAATTTTAATCGCTTCGTCCATCTGTGCCTTGCCTTCTGTTTCTGTAGGTTCTACCATCAATGCTTCATGCACAATTAATGGGAAATACATTGTTGGTGGATGAATGCCATAATCTAACATAGCTTTTGCTACATCTAAAGCAGATACATTATAATCATGCTTCAATTGTTCTAAGCTCATTACAAATTCGTGCATACAAATGCCATCATAAGCCATATTAAAAGTATCTGAAAGTTCTTGTTTCATATAATTAGCATTGAGTACAGCATTTGCCGAAGCTTCACTGATGCCTTCTTTGCCTAAAGTCATAATATAAGCTAATGCTTTCAATACTACGAGGAAATGACCATAAAATTCTTTTACCATGCCATATGATTTTTCATAGCGCACTAAATCAAAATAATCATCTTTTTGTACTACTTGATATCCTGGTAAAAATTCTTGTAAAAATGCTTTACAACCAATAGGGCCACTTCCTGGGCCACCGCCACCATGTGGAGTTGCAAAAGTTTTATGCAAATTAAGATGTACTACATCAAAGCCCATATCACCTGGACGAGCCCAACCCATTACAGCATTTAAATTTGCCCCATCATAATAACATAATCCGCCTACATCATGTATCAATTTTGTAATTTCTAAGATATTTTTATCAAAAATACCAACTGTATTTGGATTAGTTAACATCAAACCTGCGATATTTTCGCCTTCTTTAGCCAATACAGCTTTTAATGCTTCTATATCAACACAACCATCACTAGATGATGGAACAGAAATAACATCATAATTTACCATAGAAGCACTTGCTGGATTTGTGCCATGTGCAGAATCTGGAACAATTATTTTATGACGTTTTTCATCATTTCTGCTCTTATGATACGCTTTGATTAATAATAATCCGGAAAATTCACCATGCGCGCCAGCTGCTGGTTGGAAAGTCATTTTATCCATACCAGTTATTTCACATAAATAATCATTAGCCAAAGAAATCGCTTCTAATGCCCCTTGTACAGTTTTTATATCTTGCAATGGGTGAATATTAGTAAAACCTTTGAAAATTGCTACTTCTTCATCAATTTTAGGATTGTATTTCATAGTACAAGAACCTAAAGGATAAAAACCATTATTTACGCCATGCACATTTTCTGCTAATTGCGTATAATGACGACTGATTTCATTTTCAGATAGCTCTGGTAAATTCAAACTCTCTTGACGTTTTGTAGGCAATTCTACTTTGGGAACATCACAAGGCGGTAAAATACTACATTGATGATTTTGTGTACTTTGTTCAAAAATTAAATTCATATCTACACCGCCTTTACTAATTCAACTAATTTATCAATATCTTCTTTAGTATTCATTTCTGTAGCACACCATAATATTTCTCGTTCATTTAGTGGCAATCCACCTAAAATATTATTTTGAGCTAATTTATCCATAACATCTTGTGTATTTTTAGCAGAAACAGTAACAAATTCATGGAAATATGGTTGCTGATATTTTAAAGTTAAACCTGCTTTTGACAATTCTTCTGCTAAATAATGAGCTTTAGCTACTGACTGTTCTGCAACTTCAACTAAACCTTTAGCACCCATAGTTGCAAGATAAATTGAAGCTACTAATGCACACCACTGCTGATTAGAACAGATATTAGAGCTAGCTTTTTCTCTGCGAATATGTTGTTCTCTTGCCTGCAATGTAAGTACGAAAGCTCTTTTTCCATCAACATCAACAGTTTGACCAACTAATCTGCCTGGCAATTTACGCATCATTTTATCAGTAGTCGCCATAAATCCTAAATATGGACCGCCAAAACCAAGTGGTAAACCAAGTGGCTGAGCTTCTCCTACTACAATATCAGCACCTGCTTGTGCTGGAGTTTGTAATACTGCCAAAGCTATCGGATTAGCGCCTACAATATATTTTGCCTTTACCTTATGCACTACTTCACCAAGTGCTACAAGGTCTTCAATATTACCAAGATAATTTGGCTGTTGCACATAAAAACAACTAGCTTCATTATCTATCATTGTTTTTAATGCTTCGATATCAGTAATGCCATTTTTTTCTGGCACTAATTCAACTTTTATATCATGACCAAAACTATACGTTTTAATAACTTCTATCACTTGTGGATTAGTAGTTGCTGATACATAAACAGTATTAGCTTTTTTGCGTTCATAACACATAGCTGTTGCTTCTGCTGCTGCCGTTGCTCCATCATAAACAGAAGCATTTGCTATTTGCATACCAGTTAATTCGCAAATCATAGTCTGAAATTCAAATATAGCTTGTAATATTCCCTGACTTATTTCTGCCTGATATGGTGTATATGCTGTTACAAATTCTTCTTTACTTGCAATAGCTTTTACCACTGATGGAATGTAATGATTATACGCACCAGCTCCACGGAATATATGTTTATAAACTTTATTTTTATCAGCTAAATCTTCAAATTTTCTTTTAACTTCAAGTTCAGCTAAGCCTTTTGGTAAATTCAAGCCATCTTTTAATAATACTTCTTCGGGAATATCTTTATATAAATCCACGAAAGAATTAAGACCACATCTAGTTAATAATTCCTGCTGTTCTTTTTTACTATTGACTACATATGTTCCCATAAAATCACCTCAATAATTATTTAATCGAGAGTTTGTACATATTCTTCATATTCTTTGGCACTTAATAAATCTTCATGGTCAGTTAAATTGCTAACTTTAATAAACCATGCACCATAAGGATCACTATTAATAAGTGCTGGGTCATCAGCTAATTCCTCATTAACTGCTTCAATAGTAGCACTAACAGGAGAAAATACATCAGATACAGCTTTTACAGACTCTACATCAGCAAAAGTTTCACCTTTAACTACTTCATCGCCTTCTTCTGGTAAATTAACAAAAACTAAATCACCGAGTGCATCTTGAGCATAATCTGTAATACCGATTAAATAAGTTCCATCTTCTTGTTTTTGTACCCATTCATGAGATTTTACATATAATAATTCTTCTGGAAAGTTCATAATTTATTCCTCCTAAAAATTTATAAATTTATTTTCTCTTTATTTACTTCTTTTATAAAATGGTAATTTAACGATTTCCGCTTCAACCATACGACCACGTACATCAACTTGTACTTTTGTACCTACATCTTTATGTGCTACATCTACAATAGCTAAAGCCACTGCCTGTTTTAAATATGGACAATGTGTACCTGATGTAGTAATACCGATTTTTTCTCCATCAATATAAACATCTTGTGCTTCTCTAATAATTCCTTTTCCTGTAACTTTCAAGCCTACACGACGTCTAGTTGGTGCACCTTTTTGTTCTAATGCACTCTTACCGATAAAATCTGGTTTATCCATTTTCACAAAAATGCCTAAGCCTGCTTCTTTTGGAGAAATTTCATCATTCATTTCATGACCATAAAGTGGCATTGCAGCTTCTAAGCGCAAAGTATCTCTTGCACCTAAACCACAAGGAATTAAGCCATCTTCTTTGCCATTTTCTAACAATAAATTCCAAATAGCTGGAGCATATTTACTAGCTACATAAATTTCAAAGCCATCTTCGCCTGTATATCCTGTGCGAGAAATAATGCAATCAATATCATCAATCTTAGCGTCAAAAATACAAGTGTAATATTTTTGTGGAATATTTTTTTCATCAGTAACTTGAGCTAAAATATGTTCACTTTTTGGACCTTGTAATGCTAACTGAGCATAATCTGCTGAAACATCACTAAATTTTACATTACCAAAAGCATGTGCTTTCATCCATGCAAAATCTTTATCTTTATTAGCAGCATTAACTACAATAAAATACTTATGTTCATGCTGTTTATATACGATCAAATCATCAACTACGCCACCTTGTTCGTTGCACATTGGGCTATAGCGAGCATGATTAATATCTAAATCTGTATAATCATTGGATAATAACATATTTATATTTGCTAGAGCATCTTCACCTTCACAAATTATTTCACCCATATGTGATACATCAAATAAGCCACAAGCTGTACGCACTGCTAAATGTTCTTTAATTACTCCTGTAGCATATTGGACAGGCAAACTGTACCCTGCAAATTCCACCATTTTACCATGACATTTAAGATGTTCTTCATATAATGGTGTTTTTAATAAATCCATATACATTCCCTCCTTGTAATTATTACCGACACTAAAATTTGATATTTTTATATCCTTAATTGTCCAACTGACAAACCGATATTTTAAGCTTCATATAATGGGAATTTCTTACAAATAGCTTGAACTTTTGCTTTTGCTGTTTCAATAACAGCACTATCTTCGCGATTTTCGATAACATCAGCAATGATATCTGCTACTTCACGAATATCTTCTTCTTTTAATCTTCTAGTTGTAAGTGCTGGTGTTCCTAAGCGAATACCACTTGTTACAAATGGGCTTAATGGCTCAAATGGAATTGTATTTCTATTTGCTGTGATACCTATTTC
>ULSJ01048172.1_pt1 | contig 15813 bp, 12 predicted proteins | sample 1956291 | NCBI WGS metagenome assembly ULSJ01 (sample SAMEA4835705, study PRJEB28245) | human gut metagenome | biome: gut microbiome; material: fecal sample | place: Denmark | collected 2008 | reverse complement strand
TCCCCAGCTGGCGCGATGGAAAGATTCCTCCGGCCGCTGCCGTTATTTTGATGAAACGACCAATCATTGCCGTATTTACAGCCATCGTCCCGATATATGCAATGTATCGGCCATGTATAAGCTGTATTTTCAAAATACCATGACAGAGAAAGAATTCTATCGAAAAAACCTGGAGGTCTGCCTTCGTCTGAACCAGGAAGCCGGCCAGCAGGAAAACTGCCGTCTTCTCCGGCAGCTGATTGAACAAATCAGGTAAAAAAGATTCCCGGAAAAAACTCCGGGAATCCTTTTCTGAATGACTTACAATAAATAGGTGAATTATGCTGAAAATCATTCTTTTTTCCTTATTCTACCTGGTTGCCATCCCCGCAGTTTTTATTTCCCCTTTGATGATCCGAATCCTGATTTTCGGAGTAAACTGCATTGTCCCGGATCCGATTCCCTATGTGGATGAAATCCTTATGGGTGCCGGAGTCATTTCCAAAATAAAAACCGCTGATTCCGTCTGCAGTCATCCCAAACGTTATCTGTTTTTGGCCATTGCCGCCCTGCTCCTGATCCTTTTATTATTTGCCCTCTATTGATTCCCCGTTCTTCCGACTTTGCTGTAATAACCGTTTCCTCTTCTGTGCTATGATAAGAGAAAATACACCGAAAGAAGGTCTTTTTATGAACCGGGAAGATTGGAACCATCTCATTGACAGGGCAAAGGAACTGGGCGCTTCCGCAGCCGTTCCCGTTGCCGTTTCCTCCATAAAAACCGGAGTATGGCCCCGGGTGAAATGCCAGTACGGGTGTCCCAATTACGGGCAGACCCTTTGCTGTCCGCCCCATGCCCCCTCCGTGGAATTCATGCAGAAATTCCTCCGGGACTATACCGACTCCCTCCTCGTGCAGATCACCTTCCCCTTCCGGGAAGAGGATGCGGCCGACTGGGACAGCTTTGAGCGGAAAATCAACAACGCCCTCTCCGACCTGGTCGTTTCCGTGGAGAAGGAAGCCTTCCGCATGAATTACTACAAGGCCTTCGGCCTGAAAGCCGGAAAGTGCCGTCTCTGCGAAACCTGCAATCTGAAAAAATGCATCCATCCCGACCGTGCCCGTCCCTCCGCCACAACCTGCGGCATCGATCTGATAGCCCTCGCCAGGGACAACGGATTCTCCGCCCGCATTTCCGGCGGTCCGATCCGGGAAATTTCTCTTTACGGCCTCATCCTGCTGGAATAATCTGTACGCTCTCTGATGCCGGGACCCTCATGGAGGGTCTTTTTTGTTTTCCCCTCTTTCCCGGATGTATAATACAGAGGAAGACATACTTTTTTGTATTCGGAAAGAAGGTGCTTTCTATGGAAAAGAAACATTACACCCCGGAAGAACGGGCGGAACTGGCTGAAAAAGCCGCTGCCAACGCAGGAGAACACTTCCGCCACGGCCTGAACTGCGGCGAATGCGTACTGAAAGGATTCCTGGATCTGGGCCTGACAGACTTCCCGCCGGAGACAGTCGCCTTTGCCTCCGGCATGGGCGGCGGCATGGGCGGTACCGGCCGGATGTGCGGCGCCGTCAATGCAGGCATACTCGTCATTTCCTCCATGCACGGCCGGCGCAATCCCTATGCCAAAGAAACCATGGATGAACGGATCGAAGAGCTGCACCACCCGGAAACCGGCGTTTATTCCCGCCATGCAGCCTATCTCCGGGCCGTCATCCGGGAAATCGGAGCCCTCGACTGCCGCGACCTCTGCCTTCCCTATGAAGACTTCGAATCCAGAGACAGAAAGCGCAACTGCAAGAAAATCATTATGACCTGCGCCCGCATCGCCGCGGAAATGGCGCTCCGGGACTGAGGCGCCTATGGCACGGAAAATCCTCATTATCGGCGGCGTGGCAGGCGGCGCCTCCGCAGCAGCACGGCTCCGCCGTCTGGATGAAACGGCAGAAATCATCCTCCTCGAAAAAGGCCCTCATATTTCCTACTCCGGCTGTGCTCTCCCGTACAGCCTCCCCGGCACGGTCAGTCCGGATTCCCTCTTCCTCATGACGCCGGAACGCTTTTGGGCGCAGCACCGCATCGACGTCCGCACCGGCTCCGAAGCCACGGATATTCTCCGGGAAGAGAAGAAAGTCCGCATCCGCAGGACAGACGGCACCGTCTATGAGGAATCCTATGATTTCCTCATCCTTTCTCCCGGCGCCGCTCCCATCCTGCCGCCCATTCCCGGCATTGACAGCCCCCGCGTCTTCACCCTGAAAGACCCGGAAGATGCCGCTGCCATCCGGGAAGCAGTCAGGGGCGGAAATATCCGCACTGCCGCCGTCATCGGAGGCGGATTCATCGGTGCGGAAGCCGCCGCCAGCCTGGCTTCCCTTCTGGACGTTACCCTCATAGAAGCGGCAGATCAGATTCTCACCCCCTTCGACCATGATATGGTACAAATTCTCCAGAAGGAAATGCTCGATCATCATGTCCGGCTCATCCTCCATGACGGCATTGCCGCCGTGGAAAAGGATTCCGTCCGTCTCGCCTCGGGGCGCACCGTTCCTGCAGATATCGTTATCATGGCCATCGGCGTCCGTCCCCGGACTGAGCTTGCCCGTGCGGCAGGCCTGACGATCGGAAAAAGCGGTGCCATTGCCGTTGATACGGACGGCCGCACCTCCGATCCCTTTATCTTTGCCGTGGGAGATGCTGCAGAAGTCGCCCTTCCCCTGAAACAGACCACGGGCAGGCTCTCCCTTGCCTTCCCGGCACAGCTGGAGGCCCGCCGGGCTGCCGATGCCGTCTGCGGACGCCCCTCGCCGAGCCGGGAATACCTGGGCAGCTTCGGCATTGAACTCTTCGGCCTCCGGGGCGCTGCGGCAGGACTCAATGAAAAGGAAATCGAAGCCCTCGGCATTCCCCATGATTTCGCCTATGTCATTCCCTTTGACCGGGTCAGCCTCATGCCCGGTGCTTCTCCCCTTCACCTGAAGGTCCACTTTGAGAAGCCCACCGGCCGCATTCTGGGCGCACAGGCCGTCGGGCAGGACGCGCCGAACCGCCGCATTGACGTCATTGCTGCGGTTATCGCCAAAGGCGGAACCCTGGAAGACCTGGCTTCCATCGACCTCTGCTATGCACCGCCCTTTGCCACCGCCAAGGATGCCGTCCACCTTGCCGGCCTTGTGGGGCTGAACCTTCTCCATAGTGAATTCCGGCAGGTTCCCGTCTCCGCCGTGCGCGGCCTTGCAGAAAACGGTGCCGCCATTATCGACGTCCGTGAACCCGGCGAATACGCAGCGGGGCATATTAAAAATGCAGTCAATATCCCCCTCTCGCAAATCCGTGACCGCCTGGACGAAATCCCGAAGGACCGTCCGGTTTATCTCCACTGCCGCTCCGGCCAGCGCAGCTACTACGCCTGCCGCATTCTCACCGCCTGCGGCTTCCGGGACGTATACAACATCGCCGGCTCCTATCTGGCCCTCTGCCTCTACGAATACACAGAAGACCGGCTTACCGGCAGAGAACCGATCGTGACAAAGTACAATTTCCAATAACTTCGGAAATATCCGGATACAAAGCAAGCCTTCCCGTAAAAGGGAAGGCTTTTTCATTTACCCGGAATCTTTTTTCCAATCAAAAAACCGGACACCCCTGGAGGTTCGGGTATCCGATCTTCTGCGTTTTATATTCTGTTTTCAGGAAAAATTACTTTTCATCCTTGCTCAGGGCTTCCAGTTCCAGCATGGCCTTTTCCAGCATATCTGCCGTTACCTTGTACGGTGTTACATCCAGATCATACTGCTTCGAAGCGCTCTCTGCGAGACGGCCGACGGTTTCCGGGGATTCGCCTACATCAGCCAGGCGGTGCGGCAGAGCCAGGTCGCGGCAGAAAGCGAGCATTTCGTCCCGTGCTTCGGTCTGTCCGTCCAGTGTCAGGAGAACCAGCGTGCCGTAGCAGACAACCGCGCCGTGGAGATAAACCTTGTCATGATTGAGCTTTGTATGGCCGTTGTAGATTGCATGGCCTACGCTGGAGTTGTAGTCTCCGGTGAGGCAGTTGGAAACAAGGCCAGTGGTGATGATGACCAGCTGAACCACCCGTTCAAAGTCCTCCGTGAGTTTCTTTTCATCAAAGGATTTCATGGCAGCCCGGCCGTAGCGGAGAAGCTCATCGGAGCAGTTTGCGGAAATCTGTGCACCGAGACTCCGTACATACGGCACTACCTCGTCACTGCGGACAGAGAAGAGGACCTCATACTGCTTCGACAGCGCATCCCCGATGCCTGCCCAGAAATAATCTCTCGGAGAATGGAGAATGACTTCCGTATTGATGAATGTATGATAAGCCGGTCTCTTCCGATACCATACCTTATTGAATGTTCCGTCCGGATTGTATACTACGCATACTGCCGTAACCGGTGCGCAGTTCGAACACAGCGTCGGGAAAGTGAAAATCGGCTTATTCATGAATTCTGCCGCCATCTTGGCCGTATCGACTGCACGTCCGCCGCCGATGGCAAAAATCATATCCGCCTGCTGTACTTCGGGAATCTTTGTCAGTGCTTCTGCCGCTTCCCACGTCGAATCCGGACCGTACTGGAAGGAGCCCAGGATGGAGATCTTGCCTTCGCAGGATTTGCGAAGAGCCGGTTCCGCCGCAGCGCGGGACTTCTGACCGCCGATGATGACTGCCGTCTTGCCGAATACGCCGCAAATGCCGGGAACAGAATCATAAGCATCCGCGCCGATAGTATAGCTGGGGAAAAATTGATCAATCATAAACAACAGGCTCCTTTCTGAAAACAATACACTTTATACTTTTGTTATGTTATTTATTATAGCTTAATCAGGCACAAAAATACATCTGCGGAGATCCGTTCAACAAATATTTTTTATAGAAATCCGTCCCGGAATGTCTTTCCGCCATCTGAACCGTTCCGATCGGCCGACTGCTGTCTATGAATTCTTCGGCCTCAGGCAATCTTTGACGGAGACTCCCGGCAGTGAAAGCTTCTGCGACATAAACGATCAATCAGTATACTATTCAAAAAGTTTTTACTGTCACCGAAAGCCTGTCATGCATATAATCTGGAAATCCGGTCTCATTCCATTCCGGCTATACCAAAGGAAACATCTGCTGTCCGCCCCATCGCCTCTGCACATGATTTCTATTGACGCCGAAGACATTCCCTTATTTTTACAGACTGTAAAATCTATAAAAAAACTGCTTCAGCATCGACAACTGAAGCAGTTTTTATCTTACTTTATGCTTTTTACGGTAACTTTTTCTTACTTTTATTTGCCTGTTTCATTTCCTATTTCCCGTACGGGTCCGGTTTCTCGGCTGCGAGGGGAACGGACGGAGCGGCGGGGCGGGTGATGCGGCCGCTGAGGATGAAATTGCGGAGCTGTTTGTCTGCCTGTATGCGGAGCTGGAAAGGAGAAAGGGTCTTTCCCGTGAGCGATTCGAGGTAGTTTTTGGCCCGGCTCATGTCCATATTGGCTTTGAGCTTTTCCAGATCATCGTAAGCGTTGATGGTCTTGGCATTGGGATGACGGGCGATGAGACGGCGCAGGCGGTCTTCTTCCACGCCGATATCGGCGGCAAAGCGGTGAATCTCGTCATTCTGCGCTTTTTCCATGTATTTTGCCAGATACCAGCGGAAGCTCTTCTCGCCGGATACATGGACGGTATTGTCCCGGATGTCATTGAGGAAGCTCTCTGCATAGCGCTGTTCCTCCCGGGAAAGCATGGCAAAGGAACGGTGCAGTTCTGCCAGCACGCCCTCCGTTTCCGATGCATCCTGGAGCGCTTTCAGATATTTGCGGAAACGGGATGTCATGTAGGCCGTGTCGATGCGGTCTGTATTGATTTCCATCAGATGCGGGTCGATTTCATAGGCAGTGTCCTCATCATTGCCCGCGTCGTCCTCATCCTCTTTCCGGAAAAGTTCCTTGTAGCGCTGAGCCAGTATGAGATACGTCTTTTCATCCATGGGCGCAGGCACGATTTCTGCAGGTTTGCCGTCCTCTTCCCGGAACTCGTATTCCTCTTTGTCCCAGCTGAATCCCTGGATTTCCGCCGATTCCAGATATTCATTGAATTCCCGGAACGCCCGGGCAAAAGCACCGCATTCCGTTTTGTCCTGAGGATTGCGGGACATGTCCTCTTCGCCGGCATCCCTGAAAATTTCCCGGATGTGCTCGGCAGCTTCGGTCATGCGTTTCAGATGCGTGCGGAGCTTCTCCACGAAAAGGCCATACGGCCGGTCGCCCGAATACAGCCGGAAAGCATCTTCCACATTCTGCTTCATGGTGTGAGGCTTCCGGTAATAGCGGATGATGCCGAAAGGCTTCTCCGGCCCGAAAACGCGGTTCGTCCGGGAAAAAGCCTGAATGAGCATTTCATAACGGAGCACTTTGTCCAGATAGAGCGTATTCACCCACTTGGAATCAAAGCCGGTCAGCATCTGATCCACTACGATGAGGATATCCAGACGCTCCTCCGGCACCCGGTCTGCATTGCGGTAAGGTTCCCGGTGAGACAGACGCGCCGCCGCATCTTTTTTGAAAGAGCCGTAAGTGGCCATCCGGAAGTGCATCCCGTACCGTTCATTGTAATCTTCCACAATTTCCCGGATGCTTTCTTCTTTCTCCACTGCATCCTCCCGGCCGTCCGTGGACGGGTCGAAAAGAGCCGTCACTTTCAGCTGCGGCGCCATTTCCCGGAAAAGGCGGTAATACCGCACCGCTTCGGGAATGCTCGACGTAGCAAAAAGAGCGTGGAATTTTCCCGAATGGGAAAGCATCTTCCAGTTTTCCATCACATCCTGCACCACTGCGCGCTCGTACTCTTCCGTCTCGTACTGCTCGCGGGGAATCTCGTCCTCGATGCCTTTCACGCGGGTGCCGTCTTCTTTTGTAAATCCTGCCATGGGCACGTCATTGCTCATATACCGCCGGTAGATTTCCGCCTTCTTCGGGTCGGCCAGTGCTTCGTCCTCCGTGGATGCCCGGGCCTTTGCCAGCGCCACGATCCGGCGCAGGTCCTTATCCCGGTACACCAGTACCTGATAAGGGTCGAAACCCAGGACATTCTTATCCCGGATGCCGTCGGCAATGCTGTACCGGTGCAGCTCGTCGCCGAATACGTCCGTGGTGGTGCTCCCTTTCTTCCGGTTTTCCTCATGAATCGGCGTTCCCGTGAAGCCAAAGAACATGGCGTACGGGAAAGTATCTTTGATTGTCCGGAGCATTTCGCCGAACGTATCCCGGTGCGCCTCGTCGATAATGAAAACAATGCGCTTCCGCCGCATCTTTTCAATATCCGCCTCCCGGTATACATCTCCTGTGCGGATACGGCTCATCTTCTGGATAGACGTCACAATGAGCGTATCTGCCGGATTGTCGCTTTTCAGCTTCACCGCCAGAGCGTCCGTGTCTTCCGTCTCCGCCACTGCCCGGTCATCCCGGGAAAATCCGCGGTACTCCCGGAGGGACTGCGTTCCCAGCTCGATGCGGTCCATGAGAAAGACCACCTTGTCCGCATCGCGGGATGCCGCGATCAGCTGGGCCGATTTGAAACTGGTCATCGTCTTGCCGCTTCCCGTGGTGTGCCAGATATAACCCCCGCGGGAACGCTCCTCCGACCAGTCCCGCTTACGCACTGCCTTGGCAATCTCGCTGGCCGCATAGTACTGATAGCTCCGCATGACTTTCAATATCCCGTCCTGCCGGTCTGCTACTGTATAGAAACCGATCATCTGGTGCGCCATGGGGATGGACAGCAAATGCTCCGCCACGCTCTGCCAGTCCTCGATATACTCATTGTTGAAATCCGCCCAATGGAAATAGAACGCCGGATTGAACGTCCCCTCCGGGCCGGGATTGGCGAAATACAGGGCTTTCTCCGGGGTCATCGCCACGAAAATCTGCACCAGCGAGAAAAGCCCGGTGAATACCCCTTCATGCGCATACAGCCGGATCTGACTGCACGCCCGGGAAATATCCACACCGCTCCGTTTCAGTTCCACATGGATAAGAGGCATCCCGTTGATGAGAAGTGTGAAATCCCCGCGGCGCTTCGGGTAGAAATCCCCTTTCGGCCGGAATACGGGCTGCTCCGCAATCTGGTATCGGTTCTTGCCGCCGGCGATTTCCATCCGGTTATAAAGATAAAGCGATACCTCCCGGCCGTAATGGAGCGTATCGGCCGGATTGTCCCGGACGATGGACACTTCCCCGCCGTTCACGAAATCATTGAGAGCCACCGGCGTGCGCAGTTTCTGTATCTGCTCAAGGAGCTGCGCCATTTCCCCCTCGGTGAGGGGCACGTCATTCAGACAATCAATGCTGCGGTTGTTCTCGAAAAGAATCTTTGCCCAGTTCCGGATCAGGTCCTCCTCGGTGGGATAGCGCAGGATTTCCGGCTCCCAGCCGTACTTCTCCGTGAGCTGATGAATCAGCGCCGCCTCAAAATCCGCTTCTTTCTCAAATGCCATGGTCTCACCTCACACAAACATTTTTCCCAGCAGGGCCGCTTTCAGCCGCTGCATCCGTTCCAGTTTCTTCTGCTGAAGAGAAATATACCTATCTAACCGATAAAAGAAATCGCCGATTACTTTTTGTTCCATTGCAGATGGAATTAGTATTTTTACTCCTTCAATAGTAGTTTTTGATAAACTAGGTACTCCAGTTGACTCATTTTTACTTTTCCAATCAATTTTCTGAAACAAGCATAGGACAAAATTTATATCATTTATCTCCCGTGGAATTGCATAAAAAAGAGTATCCACTGTCCAGAACGGTGCCTTCAATATAAATGGTTTATCTATAGTTCCTTTTCTTCCAATTCCGATTGCATCTTTATCATAAGATAACGCTTTGTCCACACTAAGCATATAACCGCCTGTGCCATAAACAGGAATTGTACCCCTTCCTAAAGATTTATAATCATACCCATTTTGCACATCAACTACATCTGCCAGCTTTTGTCTTTTCCACTTTCCGGAAAACCCGCGGAAACGCAGCTCCGGCTCCGCTGCCCCCTCCCGGGGAAAGAGCTTGGCCAGCATGGCCCGCCGGAACTGCTGCAATTTTCTGATTTTATTCTTTTGCAGCAAAATAAACTGACTATATTCTATATTAAAATTGCTTATGCAATTTTGTTCTGCCATTGTAGGCGGTATATGATAAAAAAGTTGACTAATAGCCGACCAATTCACATGAATTTGCGTAATGCCTACTGCATTGTAGATAATCGCCTTACGAATTTTATCTACATTGAAAAGGCAATGTAAAAAGGAAGGATTAAAATTATCTTTATCTACTTCAAGTCTTTCCGTTCTTTGATTGTAAACATAAGAATCATCTGCATCAATAAGTAATACCCGTCCAATAATATTTCCTCTTAAAGTCTTATCATTGAGGAGCATCGCTAAATCATCCTTATTCAGAATACGTTTAGCCGTCTTTTCCGAGTAATTGGCACGTATCCCTTGGTCAATATACGTTCCCTGTTCAGAATAAGAACCAATACTAATTACTTTATACTTCCCTTGCGAGACAAACTCCGATTCGATTGGGGTTCCTCCAGTTGCTTTCCCAAATGACTGTAATTGATGTGACTTCCACTCACTGGAAAATTCCTGAAAGCGGAGTGCCGGCACGTTTTGTTTTTTCTCCATGGTCAGTCCTCCGTGAAAAGGGATTTCCAGCCGGCCAGTCCCTTCTCGTCATATTCACTGCCGGTGAGCTCCGTCATCATCGATGCCAGCGCCCGGCCGGCTTCCCGAGACTGTTCCTCGATATCAAGGGCGGTCTCGCTGTACTTCTCCGTTACGGCAGTGATGCCACAGAGAATGGCTTCGGGGATTTCCTCTGCCATGGAAGTGAGCGATTCATGAAGCGGAACTACCCACTTCTCCCGGAGGAGGGTGCGCACTTCCTCATCGGTCAGGCGGGGAATGCGTTCCATGACGGCATTCAGCAGGGCCGCTTCCTGCGTTTTCAGTGCGGCCTTCATTTCCTTTTCTTCCGTCAGAACCGCCCGGGCCCGGAGAAGCTGTCCTTCTGCGGAGTCTTCAGGGAAAGTGACCGCCGCCCGCAGAGCATCCAGACGGGTCTGCACTTTCCCTTTCGCATAGGGAGCTTTCCCCTCCACAGCGTCCCATCCGGCTTCGGGATGCGCCCCGATGTAGTCGAGTTTCTCCTCTTTTCCTGCTTTCCGGGCGAGCAGTGCAAGGTATCCTGCAAGCGCTTTTGCGGCCGGTGTATCGGAATCTGCATAGATTTCCTGAATCTTCCTGTCCAGTCCTTTCTCATTAAAGGCAGTCCCGTCCTCATTGACCCAGGGACCGTCCTTTTCCTCTTCGGGGAGACTCTCCAGAATCTCCGCCTTTTCCGCATCCAGGCTGTCCAGCTTCTGCCGCAGGTCATCCAGAGCATCCAGTTCGGGACGGAAGAGGACTTTGGCTACAAGAGCAAAGGGCAGGATGCGTCCTTCCCAGCCGTCCTGTACTTCTTCGGTCCGGCCGCCGGACTGTCTGACTGTCATCCGGGGCTCGATGCTGCGCACGGTGTCCCAGCCCTCATTCTGCAGGGTTTCCAGATCAAGGGAAATGCCGTTCCAGGCGTCGTCCAGACGCTGATATGCGCCGTAAGGGTCCACCAGCGGGAAATTTTCCAGACGGCGGCGGATATCCTGCCAGAGTGTTTCTTCCTCCCCGGCAATGGACAAAGTCATGGCATGATCCAGCAGTTCTCCTGCCATGAAGGAGGAAAAGCCGTCAAAAGCGGCACTGTAATCTCCGAGGAATCCCGTGACAGCGCTGTCATTCCGCACGGCGGCGGCCATATCTTCCTGTGCCGGGCGGGCATAGGGCGTACCGTCCCGGAGGAAGAGGCGGTCCCGCAGTCCGGGGAACGCATTCCAGTACGGAGCGAGGGCGTCCAGTTCCTTTTCCGGCAGGCCGCCGTAAAGGGAAGCATAGATATCCCAGGTCTCCGCAGGGCTTCCGCTCTCAATGTAGCGGGGAATATTCAGGTTGTATCCGTTGGCGCGGATTTCTTCTTTCGATACCAGCCGGGAGAAGTGCGGGATATCCGCACGGTGAATGACTGCATCGGCAATGCGGCGGATATTCGAGGCACGGAGGCGGTTCTGTTTGCCGTCCTTGATGTATTCCCCGGAAGCATCCACAAAGAGCACGTCCGAAGTCTCCCGTTTCTGCCGGAGAATCATGATAATGGTCGGTATGCCCGTACCGAAGAAGATATTGGCAGGAAGTCCGATAATGGCTTCGATATGGTTGTTTTCGATGAGATTCCGCCGGATTTTCCCTTCTCCGTCCCCGTCGGCATCGCCGCGGAAAAGCACGCCGTGGGGCAGAACAATGGCCATGATGCCGTCCGGTTTCAGGTGGTACAGGTCGTGCAGAAGGAAAGCATAGTCCGCTTTGCTTGCCGGTGCCAGGCCGTAGCGGTAGCGGGGTTCGTTTTCCTTGCCGGAGGGATTCCAGTGCTGGGAGTAGGGCGGATTCGATACGACGGCATCCACATAGAGCGGGTCGTAGGTGCCTGCCGGGTCTGCATCGTCAAACCACGGCCAGTCCGCTTCGAGGGTGTCCCCGTTGCGGGCGGTGATATTGTCAGGCCGGATGCCCCGCATGATGAGATTCATCCGGGTGAGGTTGTATGTATTCTGTTTCAGTTCCTGCGCAAAGTAGAGGATATTGTCCTTATTTCCCATATTCCGGGCAACGCTTTTGCCGATGGTGATGAGGAGGGAGCCGGAACCGCTGGTGGGGTCGTAAATCTTGATATGTTCCCGGCCGCGCAGATGATGGGCGATGATTTCCGACATGAGCTCGGACACTTCGTGGGGCGTGTAGAATTCCCCTGCTTTCTTGCCTGCATTGGCGGCAAAGTTGCTGATGAGGTATTCATAAATGTAGCCCAGCACGTCGTAGTCCTGCCGTCCGTCCATGGGGATATCTTCAATGAGGTGAATCAGGTCGCTCACGGCGCGGGTCTGGGCGCTGGCGGTATCGCCGAGGTGGCTCAGGCCGGTTTCAAGGGTCTCGAAAATGCCCTGAAAGATTTTCCGGTGATGATCGCTGAGGAGGCGGCTGAATGCGGAAAGGGCGGTGCGCACCTGTCCTATGGAGAAATCCGAACCGGCATGGAGCCAGGTGGAAAAAAGATTTTCATAAGCGATGAAGTAGCCCAGATTTTTCTGGCAGAATGTCACGACTTCCTTTTCTTCTTCCCGGAGGACTTCCGGAAATTCTTCCGCAGTCAGTCCGTTTTCTTTCAGATATTTTTCTTCCTGCCCGGACAGGAATTTGTAAAAGATGAATCCGAGAATATAGTCTTTGTATTCGTTGGCTTCAATCTTGGAACGCATTTTGTTGGCGGCATTCCAGATCTTCGCTGCAAGCTGCTGTTTGTTCATGTCATGTCTCCTGCACTGCAAAGTGTATTTCTTTATTTCTGAAATATTTCTTTTATTATAAAGCATCCGGCAGGCCCGGAGGGATGAGCTGAAAGAAAAATGCATACAAAAACGGCACCCTCTCGCGGGAATGCCGTTTCTTTTTCATTTCTTCGGTAAGCGGTGTTTGGAGCCCCATTCGCACATGCCGTCCAGAATGGGAATGAGGGAGCGGCCTCTTTCGGTGAGGCTGTACTCCACCTTCGGCGGAATCTGGGGATATTCTTCCCGGTGAATGAGCTGATCCGCCTCAAGCTCTTTCAGAGTGGCGCTCAGGGTCTTGTAGGAAATGCCTCCGATATAGCGCTTCATTTCATTGAACCGCACCACACCGAATTCCATCAGGGTATACAGGATGGTCATTTTGTATTTCCCGTTGATCAGGGAAAGGGTGTAGCTGAATCCGGTCGTTCCCAGGCATTCATCGTCGATACAGCGTTTGTCCATTATACTATCCTCCGGGTAAGTATATTACTCCTGTTTCAGTATCGCACTTTTATGTGCGTACTTGTATTCATTTCCACTTTAGCTATAATTCTAATAAAGCCGGAAAGTGAAGTCAATCCCGGCCAGAAAATCCCGTTTCCGGCCGCCGCATTCCGGCCGTATCGGGGATCAAAAAGGAGGAAATCATTATGAGTCAGGCTACTGTAAAAGATTACCAGGAAATTCTGCAGGCTGTAGAGCTTTATGTGAAGGGCTGCGCCGCAGGAGACGGCGAAGGAATGAAACCCGCTTTCCATCCGAATGCCACCATCAACGGTGCCCCCATCCAGACGCTTTTCGACGGAGCCACAGAAGCAGGCCCCACCGATTCCACTGCACAGGTGGATATCCTCGATGTGGTCAATGATATCGCCGTCGTCCGCGTCACCCTGGAAAATTATTTCGGCCGCGATTATGTGGACTTCCATTCTCTGAAAAAGGATGAGACCGGCTGGAAGATCATGGCAAAGGTTTTCACCGAGGTCTGATTTCCTGTCCCGCCGCAGCAGCTCCGTTCATGGGGCTGCTTTTTGTTTGTCCCTTTTTCCGGCTTTTCCTTTTTTCAAATGCAGGTCCTTTATTTTGCAAATTTTCCCTCTTTTTATGAAAATTCTTCCTCCATTTCACAAATTTCTTTTCTTTTTTCAAAAAATTACCGCGAAATTTGAAATTTTATTTTCTGAATTTCACAAATATTTCACTGATTTTCATTTATTTTTGAAATTTCATGGATTTTTTGCAAAATTTTCAGTTTATTTCGCAAATTTCTCTGAAATTTTAAAAAACAGGAATCCCATTTTTGAAATTTCCTTTTTTTATCAAATCCGCTCTGCTTTGGGCAAACAAAAACGCCGTCCCCGGATATTCCGGAAACGGCGTTTTATGCAGGCAGAACAAATAACCGGCCTTTTTCAGTTTTTCTCTGCAGTCACATACCGCTGATTCCGGCTCTGAGGACGTTCCGGGCAGGTCATCTGCAGTTTTCCTGCCTCCAGCAAAGGTATAACATACCGGTTGATAGCGTAGCTCACGGTCTTCATCTGCAGGAAATCAGCAATTTCCTTTCTGGTCCGCGGAGTACGGCAGAAATCAAGAAGGGATTCTCTTCCGGTCTGTTTCTCCGGCTTCTGAGGTTCCACTTCCGTTCGATTATAGAAAGTAACTATGAACTCATCACGCCGATTTTCAAACTTTGGTTCAGGCAAGCCATACTTTTTCATTTCCCGGCGCATGGTAGGAATACCGGAATAACGGTTTTCCGCTTCGGTCATACTTTCCGCCATAACAGCCAGTGTAGGGTTCCGGAGGCTAAACCGAGTGTTTCCCAGCTGTTCCACCGTCATTCTTCCGTAGAGGCTCCCGGGGCTATGAATTTCCATACGATCGGTAAACAGGGAAATTTGAATGGATCTACTTTCCGTATGGAAGCTGTAATCCCGATGGATGACCGCATTCAGCACGGCTTCACGAATAGCCGCCACAGGATATTCTGACCGATCTTTCCGCTCTCCTGTTTTCCGATCGATAACCGTTCGTACCTTCATATTGCGGACGCAGAAAGCAATGGCTTCCCGAACCATGGTCATCAGGTTTCCTTCTATTCGTTTATTGTCAAGGAAACGAACGTCGCTTTCCGTAGTGTCTCCGATTTCCGTGCCCGGCACAACAATCGCAGTAATCCCCAGCTGCGGAAAGTAGGCCTGCGGATAGATTCCGAAGTTCATCAGCGCTGCCAATGTGGGATGTCCGTCCCGGAGAATACTCAGCATTTCATATACTTTTTCCCTGGGCAGCTGTGTGAATTGCGGCCGGTCTATTTCCTTCTGATGAATATAAGAGGAAACCTGCTTCTCATCCAGCGCCTCCAGCTTGGCCCGCTCTACAATCCGTTCATCATCATGCAGCTGCCTGCGGAATGCTTCCAGACTGTACAGCTCATAGTCCGTCATGTGAAGATCTGCATCCCCTACACGAACAAAGGACCCTTTGACCCGCCCTGCGCCCTTGTAATAACAGGGCCTTTCTGATATATCGAGCCCGGGAATTTCCGCAGAGCAGATGCAGACATTTCCATATTCAGCCACGGTGAAAACGGCGCGCACTTCCGGCGCCATCTGTAAACACTGCGCCGTCACTTTCTTTTGCAGATCCTGCAAATCGTATACCCCGACAGGTTTGAAATCCTGATTTTCATCAATGCCGAAAATCAAAATACCGCCGCCATCCTGATTGGAAAAGCTCGACAGAGTATCATACAAATGGCTCGGGCATCCTTTTTCCGCCGCTTTCAGTTCAATATTTTGCTTTTCCGTCTTCTGACGGACAATTTCGTCGACCAGTCTCACTAAATCTTCCGGCAGCATTTTGCAAAACACTTCCTTCTAAAAAAAGCGCACAGTTTTATATCCGTTCACAAAACTTCCTTTGTTTTATATATAGTCCCATAAATTTTGATATTTTGTCAAATCATTTCACAAATTTCTTCCTTTTTTCAAAAAATTACCGCAAAATTTGAAATTTTATTTTCTGAATTTCACAAATTTTTCACTGATTTTCATCTATTTTTGAAATTTCATGGATTTTTTGCAAAATTTTCAGTTTATTTCGCAAATTTCCCTGAAATTTTGAAAAACAGGAATTCCATTTTTTTGAATTTCATTTTTATTAAATTCACTCTTTCCCCTGTCCTACTCCGAACAAAAACGCCGTTCCCGGATATCACGGGAATGGCGTTTTATGCATTCGGAACAAATAACCGCCTTTCTGCCGGTCAGGTACGGAGGGAATCTCTGCCGTGAGGGTGGGCTGTTCAGGGAATCAGGCTCCGATCATTTTCAGAAAATATTCG
>ULSJ01018733.1_pt1 | contig 15895 bp, 11 predicted proteins | sample 1956291 | NCBI WGS metagenome assembly ULSJ01 (sample SAMEA4835705, study PRJEB28245) | human gut metagenome | biome: gut microbiome; material: fecal sample | place: Denmark | collected 2008 | reverse complement strand
TGTTTTGCAGCTTCTGCAGCAGCCAATTCAGCTTTCTTTTTAGCAACCAATTCAGCCTTAGCCTGGTTCTTAGCTTTTTCTTCTTCCAAGCGCTGGCTTTCTGCCTGCTTCTTGCTGTCAGCCAATTTAGCCTTTACTGAATTTACAGAAGCATCTTTAGCTTGCTTCCATGCATCGAAACGACGTTGTGCTTCTTCAGCAGAGAAAGCACCTTTCTTAACACCACCTTGCAAGTGCTTCATCATCAAAACGCCTTCTTGAGAAAGGATTCGACGAACTGTGTCAGTCGGTTGTGCACCAACATTCACCCAATACAAAGCTCTTTCGAAATTTAAACTTATTGTAGCAGGATTAGTGTTCGGATTATAAGAACCTATCCTTTCAATAAATTTACCATCTCGTGGTGCCCTGCTATCAGCGATAACAATTGGATAGAACGCATAGCGTTTACGGCCATGACGTTGTAATCTGATTTTTGTTGCCATTGAATTGTAGTTTAAATTTAGTATTAAGTTATTCGCGTGCAAAGGTACAACAAATAAATTATACCACAAAATATTACTCTCTTTTTTCAAATAATCAATTAAAAAACTTACCTTTGTAATTAATCAAACATGATAACTATGGAAGAAGACATAAAAAATGCGATAGACATATTAAAAAAAGGAGGAGTAATCCTATACCCTACAGATACGATTTGGGGAATTGGTTGTGATGCAACCAACGCTGATGCAGTGGATAGAATATACAAGATTAAACGACGTGCTGAAAACAAAGCAATGCTCGTACTATTGGATTCCGACAAAAAACTGGACAGATACGTTTCCGACGTACCAGAAATGGCCTACACGCTAAACGAACTCAGCGAAAAGCCGGTAACAATCATTTACGACAACGCCTACAATCTTGCCCCGAATCTTTTAGGAGAAAACAACAGTGTTGGCATAAGAATTTCACGGGAAGAATTCACGCAGAAGCTTTGCGCCGCATTGGGACGACCCATAGTTTCCACTTCGGCCAATATAAGCGGACAACCCTCTCCTGCCATTTATGCCGACATCCAGGATGAAATTAAAAATGCGGTTGATTACATTGTTCATTATCGGCGTGACGACACCTCAAAGCATGCGCCATCCAGTGTAATAAAGCTTTCTTCTGACAATACGATTAAAATTATCAGGCCTTGATAAAACCCGGAAAGTTTAAAGCCGCATATGTTTTATGCGACTTCGTTGCTGCGCATATAGCTTGGTGTCTTTTCTCAACAGCACGCTATTACATGACAATTGACATTGTGACGGAACACGGTTTTTCGTCATTATGGTCATTTCTGACAGCGCCATCATTGGTTGCCGGACAAATCATCATACCCTTTTTCATACTGTTTGTATCTTATTTATCAGGCTACTACAACGGTTCTGTCCTTAAATCCCGCCTACAGGAATTTCTGACGACCGGCGTTTCGTCATTCGTAGCTTCATTGGTCGTTTTTTTTACAATTCTTATCAACGATGCCTATCAGGAGCGACTCAAGAACTACGAACTGATAATTATCATGTGGGGCATATTGTTCATATCCCAATATTTTTTCCGACTGACCATAACAAATATCGTTGCAGGGAAAGTAAGGACCGGAGAGTTCGAGATCAACACCTTGTTAATCGGATACAGCAAATATGCCATTGAATTTGCCCGCAAGCTGATAAAGGCTAAAGACACAATGGGCTATCGAATCAAAGGATTCGTACGATTGGAAAGTGACACTTATACTAATTCTAATGAATGGAAATTGCCTGTATATGAATTCAACGAGCTGGACCAACTGTGCCAGCAGGAACATATTCAAACACTCATCATCACAACACAGTCCAAAAACCGGAACAACACGTTGAACCTGATCAATCATCTGTTCAGATATAATCTTCCCATTAAAATCCATCCGGAACTCTACGACATTCTGCTGTCGAGAATCCGACATGCCAATATTATTGGAGAACCTCTGATTGACATTGCTCAAAGTAATATGACCGAGTGTCAAAAAAGTGTCAAACGGACGCTTGATATCATTATCTCAACCATGGCACTTGTCCTGTTGTCGCCTTTCTTGGCAGTCGTCGCCCTGTTGATTAAACATGATTCGAAAGGTCCGGTTTTTTATAGGCAAGAAAGAATTGGCAAATCCGGAAAACCCTTTTATATTTACAAATTCCGAACGATGGTCTACAATGCAGAATCGGCAACCCCCCAATTGTCATCCGAGAATGACCGACGCATCACCAAAGTTGGCAAAACCCTTCGCAAATACAGAATCGACGAAATACCGCAATTCTGGAATGTGATTAAAGGAGAAATGTCCATAGTAGGACCAAGACCTGAAAGAAAATACTTTGCGGATCAGATAATAGAGAAAGCGCCCTATTATGCCCTGGTTTATCAAGTACGTCCGGGCATTACTTCATGGGGAATGGTGAAATTCGGATATGCCACCAATGTAGAAGAAATGATTGCACGTGCAAAATATGATTTAATTTATATTGAAAACATGTCATTGCTGATCGATTTGAAAATCATTGCCTATACTGTGAGGACAGTTGTGACAGGAAAAGGTTTATAATATTATGCTAGCTGAATTAAAACTAAAAGACAAATTCAATGCGGGATTGATGTGGCTTATCCAATGGCGGGAAAACCATATCAAAGAAAAGACATTCTTACTGATACTCGCATTTATTACCGGTATCCTTTCCGGTTTTGCCGCATTGCTGCTAAAATTGCTGATTTCAGCGATAGCCTCCATGCTTAGCACCCATTTAACAATCTCGGGCGCCAACTACCTGTATTTGATATATCCTGTTGTTGGTATCCTGATTGTCGGACTGTATGTGCGTTATGTCGTCAAAGACAATATCTCGCATGGTGTCACAAGAGTCCTGTATGCCATATCGCAAAACAAGAGCCGATTGAAATTCCACAATACCTATACGTCGTTAGTCGCCAGTTCCGTCACCATCGGCTTCGGTGGTTCTGTCGGTGCGGAAGGTCCTATTGTCTACACCGGAGCGGCCATTGGCTCAAATTTGGGAAGCTTCTTCCGAATGTCACCCCAAATTTTGATGATGTTGGTAGGCAGTGGTGCAGCAGCCGGTGTCGCCGGCATTTTCAAGGCTCCTATCGCCGGAATGTTGTTTGCTTTGGAAGTACTGATGATTGATCTGACCACCGTTTCTGTCATGCCGTTGTTGGTATCATCCATTACTGCAGCAACCATCTCCTACATATTTACAGGCTATAGTCCCGAATTCGTCTTTGACCAAAGCGAGGCTTTCACTACAGCAAGAATACCTTTCGCCATTGCACTGGGTATTGTTTGCGGATTTACTTCCCTTTATTTTACGAAGGTAATTGGCTTCATGGAAAACACCATATCAAAGATGAAAAGCCCATGGACAAAATTCGCATTTGGCTCTGTTATTCTTAGCGGCCTGATATTTTGCTTTCCACCGCTATATGGCGAAGGCTATGAAGCCATTACCGAAATGTTGAAAGGAGACCCTTCCACCCTTTTCGATGGTAGTGTGTTCTATGGTTTCAAAGACAATGTATGGTTTGTCCTGCTGTTCGTTTTACTGATTATTCTGACGAAGGTTTTTGCAACCAGTGCAACCAATGGTGGAGGCGGTGTCGGCGGTACGTTTGCACCTTCACTGTATGTCGGATGCATGACCGGATTCTTCTTTGCTTTTCTTATAAATACTGTCGGTATTTTTCCAGGTGTCGAACTTTCCTGCAAAAACTTTGCATTAATGGGCATGGCCGGCGTAATGTCAGGCGTAATGCATGCCCCATTGATGGCCATCTTCTTGACTGCCGAAATGACGGGAGGATATCAATTGTTCCTGCCACTTCTCATTGTCTCAACCCTCTCCTATGTGACAATCAAACTGTTCGTTCCATACAGCATTTACACCATGCGTCTGGCCAAACGTGGAGAATTACTTACCCATCATAAAGACAAGGCCGTGCTTACTCTTCTCAAAATGGACAGTGTCATAGAAAAAGACTTTACAGAAGTGCACCCTGACATGAGTTTGAGAGAAATGGTCAATGCAATCTCGCAATCTGACAGAAACCTGTTTCCTGTTACTGACAAAAACGGGACACTGCTGGGCATTGTACTGCTGAATGACATTCGGAACATAATGTTCCGACCTGCTTTATACGACAAGATGTATGTTCGGAAATTCATGTGTACGCCTCCGGCTAAAATTGAGATAAACGAAAACATGGAAAATGTCATGAAAATTTTTGACCGCACAAACGCATGGAACCTGCCAGTCGTAGAAAACGGCAAATATATCGGATTTGTTTCCAAGTCAAAGATTTTCAACTCATATCGCCGTGTTCTCCGCCACTATTCTGATGATTAAACAACTTGAATTCTTGATAAACAATGACTAAAGAAGAACTAAAAATTGTATTTTTCGGGACTCCCGAATTCGCTGTGGAAAGCCTCTCCCGTCTTGTAGAAGGCAGCTACAACGTAGCGGCTATTGTCACCATGCCCGACAAGCAAGCCGGACGAGGACACCACATGATTCAATCGGACGTTAAAAAATATGCTTCAGAAAAAGGTCTGCCAATATTGCAGCCTGAAAAATTAAAAGATGAAACCTTTGTCAACCAGTTACGGGAAATCAATGCAGATCTGTTTATAGTTATTGCATTCCGGATGCTTCCCGAAGTCGTTTGGGGAATGCCACGATTGGGCACATTCAACCTTCATGCTTCTTTGCTCCCGAAATATCGGGGTGCTGCCCCCATCAACTGGGCCGTCATTAACGGGGAAACAGAAACCGGCGTCACTACCTTTTTCCTCAAGCATGAAATTGATACAGGCGACATTATTCAGCAAAAGCGGATTTCAATAGATGCCACTGACAATGTCGGAATTGTGCACGACAGATTAATGGAACTCGGTGCAGGTATGGTAATCGAGACTGTCGACGCCATCATCAACGGTACCGTAAAAACCATTCCACAGGACGAACTGCTGAATGGAGCAGAGCCGACTCCGGCACCCAAAATTTTCAAAGATACCTGCCTGATTGACTGGAACCGTCCGGCAACCGCCGTCTACAACCTGATAAGAGGCCTTTCCCCATATCCTGCTGCATGGACACATTTCAGCAAAGATGACAAAGATTATCAAATCAAAATATACGAGACGTCCCAGCCTTTGGACAACTCTCTGAATTTGCAACCCGGACAGATTATGGTTCAAAATCGGAAGGCGTTTGTAGGCTGTTCGACTGGAGTGTTGGAACTAAAATCCATCCAACTATCCGGGAAAAAACGAATGGACGTGTCCGACTTTCTTTTAGGTTTCGATTTGAATAATATCAAATTGGCATAATTCCCTTTCCATCAAACAAAAAGCTGTCTATGCCCCAAATTACAGCATGGACAGTTTTTTGCAGTTACACCCTAATCAGGTTTGGGTTTAGCTATTTTCTCCAGTGTCAGGCAGCGACTTCGTCGTCTTAGCACCCAATTCCTTGATTTTCTCAACCCGGGAAATCAAATTGCCTCTGCCCTCGCTCAACTTATTAAAGGCCTGATCGTACACCGCTTTGGTTCGTTCCAAATTCACTCCTACGCTCTTCAAATCATCTACCAATCCGACAAATTTGTCATATAATTTTCCACTCTCTTCGGCAATAGTGAGCGCATTCTTTGTCTGTCTGTCACGTGTCCATAATTGAGCTATCAGCCGCAATGTTGAGATGACATGGGCAGGACTGATAATCACGACACGCTTGTCATAAGCTTCCTGCCACAGATTCTTATCCAGCGACATCGCCACCATATAGGCCTGCTCATTTGGAATGAACATCAGGACGAAATCCATTCGGTTTTGCGGCGACACTCCTATATAATCCTGATAACTCTTATTTTGTAATTCTTTCAAGTGCGCACGGACAGACTGGACATGCAATTTTCCATACCGCATTCTTTCTTCTTCGGTTTCTGCATTGACAAAATTTGTATACGCCGTAAGTGATACCTTTGAGTCAATCACCACATATTTTTTGTCGGGCATGCATACGACAACATCCGGACGCAATCCGTTTCCATTTTCCGAGACAAGCGTCTCTCCATTGACATTCTTTGCCGGTTGAACAAAGTAATTCTCATCTTTAATTAGACCTGATTTTTCAAGAATTGACTCCAAAATCATTTCCCCCCAATCGCCTTGTACCTTGGAATTTCCCTTCAATGCTTCCGTCAATTCACGGGCTTCCTTGCCTATCGTATGATTTAAGTCCATCAACTCTTTGATATGCTCCTTCAAGGAATGACGTTCTTTCGCTTCTTCAGTATAGTTGCTCATTATTGTCTGTTTGAAGTCATGAATATTGTCTTTCAAAGGCTTCAAAATTTCACCCAAACGATTCTCGCTCGATTCACGGAATTGTTTGGATTCCATTGCAAAAATTTCATTTGCCAACAATCGGAATTGTGTCTCCGATTCTTTCTTCATCTTATCTTTCTCAACCTCTATGAATGACAAGCGTTCAGACAACCGGGCATTCTCCACCGACAAAGAACTGTTTTCTTTCTGTAATGCACCAATTGCCTCTTCATTCTTATTGTTCAAACCGCGCAACTGCTCAGCATTTTTCAGACTTTCTTCCGCCTCATATTTCACACGCGACAGATCACGGCGCGCAACATTCAATTTCCCGACCAACACAAAAACGGCTACAACAGCCACACCTAAAAGACAAAGTAAAACTATTTCCATTTGTTTTTTATTTGTAAAATTACAACATAACGCAGACATAAAAAAACACTCACTCCTTTATGTAACATTATTTCAAGAAATTTTCTACTTGAAGGATTATACATTAAATTTGTATCAAAACAAAAAACGAACTATGGCAAAATTAAAAATTGGAAATGAGTGGTGGACTTCCCCAACAGAAAGTGAATCGGGAGCTTTAATCATGGTCACCGGCCGACAGGGAGTTGAACCCGTCATGGCATCAGGAAAGTACAATGACCGGATTGAGATTACATGGAAATATACACCGGAAAAAGACGGAATGCCGGATTTCAAAACTTCATCCCTTATGGAACAGGTGACGGATGCTATCAATAATGCTTTTGCCAAAGACTCTGCAGCTGTCATGACAGGAATCTACACTGGAGACGGAGAAAGGAATTGGATATTCTACACTCTTAACCCCAGAAAATTCCAATATATGCTGAACGATGCACTTAAGGATTTCGAACTTCTTCCCATCACGATATATGCCGAAAAAGATCCGGATTGGAACGAATATCGTGAGATGAAAGACTTGTCAGAAGTTTTTAGCGATGATTAAGCCTTTTTTAAACTGATTTTTACCTAATATGATGCATTTTTATTACAAAACTTTACAAATCGGACACGTAAAGACACATTCCCATTAAAATATCTTAAAAGTAAAGATTAAACTTGCCGGTCTAAATTTTTTTGATGTATATTAGAACCGTTAAATCGTTAAATTTAACAGTTGAAAATATTAATACGAATTCTATTTAACATTTTTGATATGAAAACGCCTAAGAAAAAAACAATACTTATTGCAGCCGCCGCTGCAGTTGTATTGGCTGCTACGCCCGCATTGTGGGCAGCTGTCGAAAGACAGGCAGAAAACGGGGAAAATGATGTACAATTTGAACAGGATGGATTTATCCGTACTGCTGCCAGTTCATCACTAACGGCTGCTCCTACAGATTTTACGAAAGCTGCAGAGAGCACTATCAACTGCGTTGTAAGCATTAAAAGTTTTGCAACTCCACGCCAAAACAGAATGTCCGGATTCAACGATCCGTTCTTTGAATTCTTCTTTGGTCCTGGATATGGCAACCGTCAACAGCAAAAAGAAGCAGAGCCACAACAGCTTGGCTTAGGTTCTGGAGTAATTATTAGCGAAGACGGATACATTGTAACGAACAATCACGTAATTGAGGGAGCTGAAAAGCTGGAAATTACGCTGAACAACAATAAGTCATACAATGCAACGGTTATTGGCAGTGACCCTGCCACCGACTTGGCCTTACTAAAAATTGACGAAAAGAACCTGCCGGTAATAACTTTCGGCAATTCTGATGATCTGAAGGTTGGAGAATGGGTTCTGGCAGTAGGCAATCCCTTTGGATTTACATCGACTGTAACTGCGGGTATTGTCAGTGCAAAAGCTCGAAGCATTTCCAGCTCTACACACAGCCAGCAAATGGGCATCGATGCCTTCATTCAAACGGATGCCGCTGTAAATCCTGGCAACAGTGGCGGTGCATTGGTCAATACTCGCGGTGAACTGGTGGGTATCAATACAGCCATTTATTCTCAGACTGGAAACTACGCAGGCTATTCGTTTGCCATTCCTACTTCTATCGTAAAGAAAATCATTACCGATATTCGTAAATACGGAACTGTGCAACGTGCCGTCTTGGGCATATCGTTCACAGAATTGTCTCCGGAAATCGCAGAGAAAGAAAAAATCACAGCAGTAAATGAAGGTATTTATGTCGCTTCGGTTGAAGATATGAGTGCGGCTAAAGAAGCTGGTGTTCAGAAAGGCGATGTCATTACAGCCATCAACGGTTCTAAAGCAAGAAACAGAGCTGAGCTGCAAGAGATTATGAGCCGTCTTTCTCCAGGCGATAAAGCCACACTGACAATAATTCGTGACAATAAAGAAATCAAATTGGATGTCACAATGAGAAATGCTCAAGGCAATACAACCATTACCAAGAGTTCGGACTTCACAGCCCTCGGTTGCGCGTTCAAACAGGTTTCAGACAAGGTAAAAGCACAATTGCACATCAGCAACGGTGTTCAGGTTGTCGGATTGAAAGACGGCAAATTCAAATCTGCCGGAATCACCGAAGGGTTTATTATCCTTGACATTAACAATGTTACCGTTAAGTCACAAAAGGATGTCGAAACCATTTACAACGAAATCATGCGCAGTTCGTCACCCAACAAAGTAATGTTCATCACAGGTGTCTATCCGACCGGCAAACGTGACTACATGGCCGTTCCATTGACAGAAGAAGAATAACCGACCACATTCCCCAGTAAGGGAAATATGAGAACAGGTCCCTCAAAGTTCCAACAGAATCTTGAGGGACCTTGTTGTTTATCATACATAAAAAATGGGCAACTCATCATTGGGCTGCCCATTTTTGTGATTATTGTTTCCGACTATCGTCAACGTCCGCTGTTAGTTATTTTCGATTCAACTATCTTATTAAAATTAGTTTGCTTCAGCAGTTCTTCGACAGTCATATGCATACGATATCTCCAATAATGACGGGAAATAGCCGGTATATTAATCTGTTCATCTTTCGGGTTTGCTCTGCGCAATCCTCCGTCAATCGACATCCAATCCTGCCAAGGCAAAATGGACAGCATGGCCGGCGACTCCATATGCTGGCTCGTTATAATGTCACAAATCCATGGTTCAGCGAAATACGGAGCTTCACCCGTTTGACCAAGCATCTGGTTATAGAATCGCTGCGTCTTATCGTGGTTTTCTTCCCACCATTGACGAATACCGCCCATGTCATGGGTTGAAGTCGTACAGACGGAAAGATACGGATAATGATACGGATTTCCAAATTCAACATGCGGATCCTTAGGCATTCGCTGAATCTCCAAAGAAAGAATTTGCAGTTGATTCATAACAGCCGGTACACAATCTGGAATCATACCCAAATCCTCTCCGCAGACCAACATATCAGTGGAATTTACCAATGCCGGTAACTTCATCATAGCCTTTCCATACCAAAAATCATTATGGCGGTGATAGAAGAAATCATTGTACATGCGGTCAAAGCACCAGCGTTCGTAATCGTTCAACGAACGGTAAATATAGGTAAACTGAGCGGAAATGCGTGGATGATATTTTCCTTTTTGTACAGGATCTTCAATAAACAACACTTCGTCAATCAAGCCAAGCAGTGCATCTTCAATCCGCTTGTTCTTGTCACTCTTTTCCTTATCTTTAAAATATGCTACGACTTTAGCCTGGGTGTCAACAAAGTCTTTCAAATGGTATCGACCGTAACCGGCATCATTCAAAAATGCCTCCTTCACTTCATCTGTATAGTCGCCAAAGAAATCATGCAGGAAATAATCCATGATATACGGACGTGTCTGCAAATCGACATCTATCCAGAAATCATAATTATATTTCATTTCGTCCGGTGTATATGGCAATGCCGGATTAAACGTACCCAACAGACCATGCACGGCCTTCTGTGGAATCTGCCAAATGCGGAAGAATCCCAAAATATGGTCGATGCGATACAAGTCAAAGTATTCCGCCATTTTGCGCATACGGTTTTTCCACCATTGGAATCCGTCCTTCTGCATTTCCTCCCAATTATAAGTAGGAAGCCCCCAATTTTGTCCCAACACGGAAAAATCATCAGGCGGTGCTCCTGCCTGGCAATCCATATTAAACAAATCAGGATCTACCCATGCGTCTGCACTGGTACGGCTTATGCCAATTGGAATATCTCCTTTCAAGACGACATTGTGTTCGTGTGCATAATTGCATGCATCACGAAGCTGTTTGTCCAAATGATACTGAACAAAATTATTGATATCTATTTCCGTTTTGTTTTCTGCAATCAGTTTGTCAATCTTTTCGGCATCATAAACTGAATATTCCTTCCATTGAGAGAAGTCCGGAGTATTGAACTTGTCACGGAGCACACAGAATGCAGAATATGATTTCAACCAATATTCATTACGTGAAACAAAATCCTTATATTCGGCACTGTTCAACGTATCTTCTCCAATTTCAGCAAACAACTCACGAATATACTGACGCTTCCCTTCGTTCACCCTTTCATAGTCAACAACAGGCAATGAATTCAATTCGCGTGCCAAGCCGTCATAATACTCTTGGCGGGCCGAATCTTTTAATCGCCCAACTGCCTTCAAATTCAAGAACATGGGGTGTAGAGCAAATATTGAATTCGCGCTATACGGATAGGAATCCGTCCACGTATTCGTCATTGTTGTATCATTGATTGGAAGAATCTGAAGCACACGCTGACCGGTCAACGCCAACCAGTCAATCATCTTTTTAATGCTGACGAAATCGCCAACACCGAAATCATCCTCTGTCCGAATAGAAAAGACTGGAATAGCAGTACCGGCACCCTTCCACAGTTGCGAGCCATCGCAAAAACGCAAACCGGCTACCGTAACAGCTACCGTTTTATTTTTTTGGGTCTTGAGATTCAACATGCGATTGTTGCAGTTCTCCCAGACGACAGCACCAGTGTGCTTGTTTTTCTTTACGAACTTATATTCCAACGGAAATTCCAAAGTCGAAAGCGGCAAAACTATCTGCCATTCAGGATATGTTGCATCACTTAATTCCAATGCATTTTCAACAGTCCATTCACCAAGGCCCACTCCTTTTCCAACTAAGAGCAGCGTTTCTTCAGACCGTACGGTTGGTGCAAAAACTCTGATTTGCAAACTTTCTGTGGATATTTCGGGTTCTGGCTGTCTGTTATCTCTGCGGAAAACAGCATCGGTAAACATGGACGAATAAAAAGACTTGTCCATTGGCTGATCCTGCCAATGATCGAAAATTTCATAGGTGCGAATCTTTTTGCCGGCTTTAAACCAGTGAGGACGTCCCCACTCTCTGCGGATATAGCCGGAATCGGATTTAACAACATAAGAATAGGTAAAATCTTTGACAGAGCTTCCTAACTCTATCGATACCGACCACGAACCGTTATCATAAGACAATCGCAACGCATTGTCCAGATTATTATTTCCCAGTTCATTAATGTCGCCGACTAAAAATACCGACTCGCCCCATGCCGTATTATAGTCGATATGAAAAGTTAGTTTCATTTGGATTATAAATTTTAGGTTATTATTCAGTGAATCAATTTTATGGCATAAAATTACACATTTCTAACGAAAAACACACAGACAAAACAAAAAACTTGCTTTATCTGTGTGCCTTTTTTATACGAATGTTTTATGTTCTAACCACATCTTGAAGTTCCACAGGAAGTACAGATCAAACATCCTTCCTGATAAACCAATGTCTCCTGTCCGCAATTTGGACATTTCTGACCGCTTGCCTGAGTTCCATTGGGCAGATATTTCTTTAATGCGCGTTCCACACCCATTTTCCAAGTATTGATGGATTCGCTGTTCAATTCAAGACTATTAACCAATTTGATAACCTTGTCGATAGGCATACCATAGCGCAATACTCCGGAAATTAGTTTTGCATAATTCCAATATTCAGGATTGAACTTATCGGACAAACCTTCGATTGTCGTCTTATAGCCGCGTTTGTTGATAAACTGGAAATCGTAGCGCTTGTTACCCTGCTCGTCAATCGCCTTAATGATTTTTCCTTTTGACACAGACTTCGGACAGAAAATACCGTCATCATCATCAGCCAAACCTGTGAAAATTTCATAAGGTTTATCATTTACAAGACCAATGAAAGCAATCCATTTTTCCTTATTGTTTTGGAAACGAACCACATCAGCTTCCAACTCAATAGGACGTTTCAATACTGTATGTTCTTCTACAGCAATGACTTCCTTCTTCTTCTCCTTCTTCTTCTGAGTTGCAACCAAAACGCCTGAACGGGAACCGTCGCGATATACTGTACATCCCTTACAACCCACTTTCCAAGCCTGAAGATACAGATCGTTAATCAAATCCTCTGATACATCCGACGGCAAATTGATAGTTACACTGATTGAATGGTCAACCCACTTCTGTATACGCCCTTGCATATTTACTTTTTCCAACCAGTTGATATCGTTCGATGTTGCCTTATAATACGGAGAACGCTTGATCAGTTCATCTATTTCTTCTTGTGTATAATCATGTTTTACCTGAATGCCGTTAATCTCCATCCATGTAATGAACTTATGATGATAAACGATATATTCCTCAAAAGCATCACCGTTTTCATCCACAAAGTCAATTCGAACACTCGGGTCATTCGGATTCACCTTTCTTCTACGTTTATAGACAGGTAAAAAGACAGGCTCGATACCGGAAGTTGTCTGTGTCATCAAACTGGTTGTACCGGTTGGGGCAATTGTCAGGCAGGCAATATTGCGTCGGCCGTATTTCACCATATCTTCATACAGCTTCGGATCCGCTTCCTTCAAACGATTAATGAACGGATTGTTTTTCTCGCGTTCGGCATCAAACACTTCGAATGCGCCACGCTCTTTCGCCATATTGACAGATGAGCCGTAAGCAGCCAATGCCAACGCCTTATGTACTTCTTCTGAGAAATCAGTTGCCTCTACTGTTCCATAACGAAGTCCCATAGCGGCAATCATGTCGCCTTCTCCTGTTGTACCGACACCCGTACGACGTCCCTGAAGTGTTTTGCGGCGAATCTTGTTCCACAAATTAAGTTCCGTCTGTTTTACTTCAAGTGTTTCAGGATCGGATTCTATTTTTGCCAAGATCTTGTCAATCTTTTCCATCTCCAGATCAATGATGTCGTCCATCATTCTCTGAGCTGCAGCCACATGTTTACGGAACAGGTCGTAGTCAAAATAAGCATCTTTTGTAAACGGATTTACCACGTAAGAATACAAATTAATTGCTATCAGGCGACAACTGTCGTAAGGACACAAAGGTATTTCGCCACACGGATTGGTCGAAATGGTTTTGAAACCCAAATCTGCATAGCAGTCAGGCACTGATTCACGTATGATAGTATCCCAAAACAAGACACCTGGCTCAGCGCTCTGCCATGCGTTGTGAACAATCTTACGCCAAAGAGCCACCGCATCTATAGTTTTCTTATATTTGGGATTTTCCGAATCGATCGGATAAGTCTGCGTATATTCCGATTGGGATTCCACAGCCTTCATAAATTCATCATCAATCCGAACGGAAACATTCGCACCGGTCACTTTTCCTTCTGTCATCTTTGCGTCAATAAACGCTTCGCTGTCGGGATGCTTTATGCTTACCGACAACATTAACGCACCGCGACGACCATCCTGAGCCACTTCGCGAGTTGAATTGGAATAGCGTTCCATAAACGGAACCAGACCGGTTGATGTCAAAGCGGAGTTTTTAACCGGTGAACCTTTCGGACGGATATGCGACAAATCGTGTCCAACTCCACCACGGCGTTTCATCAACTGAACTTGTTCTTCGTCTATCTTGATGATACCCCCATACGAATCAGGACTTCCATCCAAACCGATCACGAAACAGTTTGACAACGAACCGACCTGAAAATTGTTGCCGATTCCTGCCATAGGGCTACCTTGCGGAATTATATAGTTGAAATTTTTAATCAAGTCAAAAATTTCATCTTCCGACATCGGATTCTTGTACTTGCTTTCAATCCGGGCCAATTCTCTCGCTATACGACGATGCATGTCATCCGGTGTTTTCTCATAAATATTACCGAAAGAATCTTTCAAAGCGTACTTATTGACCCAAACCCTTGCAGCCAATTCATCCCCTCGGAAATATTCACAGGAAGCGTTAAACGCCTCCTCATAACTATAAATATTTTGTTCCACTTTTATATATTTTGAAGGATTGTTTATCACTTTTGCAAAGATTGCAAAAAAATATTTACCATCAAAATATATAACAATTATTTTTCAGATTATTTCAAAGTTTTCCAAATCAAAAAGTCAAACATCTGTAAAACAAATATTTAGATACATGTATATATATCTAAAGTTTTCCAAATCAACAAACATATATAATTTAAGGCAAAACCCATACGAAAATGAGCAATACTGACTGTCAATAAAATTTGTATATTTGTAATCGTAAAAAAACGACTGTAAAAACATGAATAGCAATTATTTCAAAAATCGAAAAACTGTCCGCAAATACCAGGACAAACCTGTCGACGAAGCATTGGTATACGACTTTCTTTCACAGGCAATGCAGGCACCGACCACTGGCAACATGCAACTCTATAGCGCAATCGTCAGCACAGACAAAAATATAATAGAGAAACTGTCACCCTGCCACTTCAACCAACCGGCTATTAAGAACGCCCCTATGGTCATCACTTTCTGTGCAGATTTCAACCGGTTTGTAAAATGGTGCGATCTGAGCAATGCCAAACATGGTTATGATAATTTCCAATCATTTATCGCCGCTTTGCTGGACGTGACAATCTTTGCTCAGCAATTCAACACTATTGCTGAAATGAACGGTTTAGGTTGCTGTTATCTCGGCACAACGACCTATAATGCTCCTGACATTGCATCCGTATTAAACCTCCCTAAATTAGTAGTACCCGTCATCACACTAACTGTCGGCTATCCAGACGACAATAGTGAAAAGGCAGAAAGACTACCCATTTGCGGAATCGTTCACAAAAACACCTACAACGACTATTCCGCCGAACAAATTCGGGAGATTCATGCCGAAAAAGAGTCATTGGAAATCAACAAAAAATATGTCGCTGAAAATGGGAAAGAAAATCTGGCCCAAGTTTTCACCGACATCCGATATACCAAAGAAAACAACGAACTGTTTTCAGATATATTCTACAAGTTTATTGAAGAGCAAGGATTTCATTTTCCCACTCATCGAAAAGACTAATCACAGAGCAATATCTGTCCGAAGAATTCCGGGCAATGAAAGTTTGGGGCTTCAGTTTTAATTGGAGCCCAACTTAAATAATGAGGCATGCTCGTACCTGATGCACATTTATAGAAATTTCCTTCTATGGTTACAGGCAAGGATTCCGCATCCAACCCAATCAAATCGAACGGGATGGCGATTGTCAAAGTCCATGGAAACAAGCCTTCCATTTCATTAAACGGTGAAGTTCCG